>OLQG01000971.1_pt1 | contig 20190 bp, 13 predicted proteins | sample 1672221 | NCBI WGS metagenome assembly OLQG01 (sample SAMEA3136660, study PRJEB25190) | human gut metagenome | biome: human gut; feature: human-associated habitat; material: faeces | place: Austria | collected 2013
CGTGCTGATTTCGGCTTCCGCGGAGCTCCCCTCAGTCTCGCTACGCGAGCCCGCTTCCCTCAGAGAGGGGAGCCGAGAAAGGGAAGTCTCATTCATCGTTTATCGAAACAATCGTTACGCCACGATGCCGCGAGCAATGAGCTCACGTGCCACCTCACGGTATTCCTTTGATGTCTTGTGCTCAGGGGCATAGACCACCACGGGCGCGGCGGCAACCGTGGAATCGGGCAGTTTGATGGAGCGGGAGATGAACGTGTGGAACACCTTTTCGCTGAACGCCTCGTAAATGCGCTGGCAGACCTCTTCGCAGTGCAGTGTCTTGGTGTACATGGTGATGAGCACGCCATCCACTTCCAATGCGGGATTGATGCGGGACTGCACTTTTTCGATGGACTGCATAAGCAGGGCCACACCGCGCAAGGCGAAGAATTCGGCGGCCACGGGAATGATCACGCCATCAGCTGCGGCAAGCGCGTTCACGGTGAGCAGGCCGAGCGATGGCTGGCAGTCGACGATGATGAGATCGTATTCCGACTTGAGCTTGCGCAGCACGCTGTTCAGGATCTGCTCTCGGCCCACTTCGGTGACCAGCTGGACCTCGGCGGCGGACAAATCGATGTTCGCCGGAATCACATCGATGTTCTCGAATGCGGTGTGCTGCACCACATCATGTGGGTCCACGGAAATATCGAACAGCGCGGTGTAAATCGTGTTCTCCACGGTATTCGCGTTGACGCCCAGTCCCACAGTGGCGGCACCCTGCGGATCGAAATCGACGATAAGCACGCGGCGGCCATACTGGGCCAACGCACCGGCAATATTGATGGAGCTGGTGGTCTTACCTACGCCGCCCTTCTGGTTGCACATGGCAATGACACGCGCCGGACCGTGCTGTTGCAGCGGTTCGGGTGCGGGGAAGGTTTCGTATTCACGTCCAAGCAAATCGGTAGGCATACTGTCTACCTTATCAACATCCGGGTTCGCTGGGGGTGCAACGACATACGTTCCTGCCATAGGCAGCGTTCCTTGACGGAATGCGCTGTCTTTATCGCGGGTATCTCGCCAGTCGTCCATCGTTGCCCTCGCCCCCTTTGTCGGGAATACCTGCTCGCCCATCCTAATGTACTCGCCGGGCTCGCCTCGGAACACCGTTTTGCCGCTGGTATTCCAGTGTTCCGAGGTTTATGGATCTCGTCTCGTACTATGTCGATGCGCTTACTCGGTGCGCAGTGCGGTGGCCGGGTCTTGCTTGGCTGCCTTACGCGAGGGAATCAGGCCGCCGATCAGCGTGAGCACCACGCTTAGGATCACCAGCACCACGCCACCGGTCACCGGCAGGGCGGCATTGACGTCCGCATTGCCGATGAAGTGGTGTAGCACGGCGTTGATCGGAATATTGAGCAGCACGGTCAAGCCCACGCCCAACAGGCCGGAGCATAGGCCGATGATGCCGGTCTCCGCATTGAACACCTGGGATACGTTGTGCTTCGAGGCACCCATTGCGCGTAGGATGCCGATTTCCTTGGTGCGCTCCAGCACCGAAATGTAGGTGATGATGCCGATCATGATCGACGAGACGATCAGCGAGATTGCCACAAATGCGATCAGCACATAACTGATGATATCGATGATATTGGTAACGGAAGACATCAATGTTCCGACCGTATCGGTGTAAGTGATGACCTGCTCCTCTTTTCCGGCTTTCTCCATCTTCTGATTGTAATCATCAAGGATCTGTACGACCTGTTCCTTGCTCTCAAAATCTTTCGGGTAAATGTTGATGCCGCTCGGAACCGCAAAATCGATATATCCCAGTTTTTTCAGGTTGCCGTCATAAGAAGCTTCCTCCGCAGTGCCCATGGACATCAGAAGTTCTTTTAACTCTTCCTCATCCATGCCCATCTCAAACGCGCCTGCAAATGCGTCCGCATCGATCGACAATGCATTTCCCATCGCGCTCTGCAGCTGGCTTCCGACCTGTGTCATCGCCTGACGCATCACATTTTCCAGATTTCCGGTGATCTGCGCGGCGATCTGCTGCATCGCGGTGGTGATCTGTGTCTGCAATGCCTGACCGACTTCCGTCGAAAATGTTCCCATCACTTCTCCCATGTAATTCTGCAGGGAGGCGGTCACTTGTTCCTCCACACTCTGCATATCGACGATCCCTGCGATCCCCTCCGTCAAAATCTGTTTGCCGGATTCCGTGTTCAGATATTCGGTAAAATGATCATCCATCTTCAATGGATCCGGAAGTCCGTTCGCTTCCGCATATCCCTGATAGCCTGCTGCCAGATCTGCCGCAAGCATCTCCAACTGCTCGAACGGGATTGAAATATCTCCCTCGATCTCAAAAATCTGATCCGACCATTTTGCCATGATCTGCAAAGCGCCCTCGGTCTGCAGATATTCCATCATATATTTGTCCGCCTGATTTTCCACGTCTTCTTTTCCGGCGACATATTCCAGATAGCCGCTCATCAGTTCCTGCTGCATCGCCTGCATATTTTCGACCGAAACATGGACAGATCCACTGTTTTTGATGATCTCTCCGATATGTTTGGAGAGGATCGCTTTCGCATCGTCGGTCGTCAGATAATTCAGGAACGCTTCGCCAAGTCCCGAATAATCCGCCTGCGGATTCTCTGCCGCATACGCCTGATAGCCCTCCATCAGCTTCTGCGCCGTCTGCGCCATACCCTCAGCAGATACATTTAACTGGATCCCCGACATCAATTCTCCGAGATCAAACGGCGGAAGGCTGGAAAGATCGATCTCCACCGCGCTTAAATCGATCGCGCCGGACAGATCCAGAGACGCCGCCCCTGTCTGAAATGCATCGGAGAAGTCCGGATTTCCAAGCCCTCCTGCCAATGCGCTCTCATCAAATGTAAATGCATTTTTCAAAGCATCTTCATTGACGGTAAATAAAGAATTCATATCCAGCGCTTTATTGCCGTTCTCTGCTCCAAATTCTTCATTCGTGAAGACGTCGGTATTTTTATTGGCAAGTTGTTGTTTTACGATCTCGCTCTTCTCCGCTTTTTCCGCCACATGCTTTGTAAGCGACGCCGGATATGCGATTCCCGGTGTCAGCGCGGACGCGTTGGCATCCTCCGCCGGCTGTACCACGCCGACGATCCGGATATCCTCGCCGTCTGCAACAAGCTGTTTCATATACGTCTGATTGTCCGATTTATCTTTCCATACCTGATATTCCGGATCATACTCATAATAATCGGAGCTGTTGACCAGTTTAAATTCTTTTCCGAGGAAATCATCGTATGTATAAGTGCCCAATTCCTCCGGCGTCTCGACGTCCTCCTCCTTTAAGAACTGCTGTACCATCGTATCCAGTTCTTTGGAATCCCGCAGTCCCATCGTATAAAGCAGCATATCGCTGACACTGCCGCGGGATGTCAGTACGACGACGCATTCGTTGTAGGCTTCCGGCCAGCGTCCCGCACGCACGTCGTATTGTTCTTTATACAGGTTCTCGTTTTCCGGCATTTCATAAAAGGTATTGGTGCTCATCATCGACGACATCATACTGTTGGTACTTGCAGACGAGCCAAGTCCCATTGCGGAAAAAGATTTGTCCGGATGTACCTGCCGGATGCCGTCTCCGTCCTGACGGAAGATCTGCGGCGTCACGCCGTAAGAATATTCCACCGCATTCGTGTATGACTCGATCCCGCTTTTTCCGCTTTCCAGATAAGATTTCAGAGAACCGAGATCATTGGAATCCATCGTGGAAAACATATCCGTCACCATCTCGATCACACGGACGTCTTGTTCTCCCACCTCTTCTTTCGTGTTCGTCGGATCGACCGCCAGCATCGCCGTCATGTCCACTCCGGTACTCTGGATCTGGAGCGGATATTCCGACAGCGTCTCTTCCTCCACCGACTGAATGTATCCGTCTACTCCCGCGGACAGCGACAGGATCGCCGCAATCCCGATGATTCCGATCGATCCCGCAAATGAAGTCAGAAGCGTCCGTGCTTTCTTCGTCCGCAGATTGTTAAAGCTCAAGGACAACGCCGTCAAAAATGACATCGACGATTTTCCCATGTTCTGATGTTCCGGCTCGGCAAGCGTCGTTTCATCCACGATAAATTCATCCGTATCCGAGCGGATCTTTCCGTCTTTCAAGTTGACGATCCGGGTAGCATATTCCTCCGCCAGTTCCGGATTGTGGGTGACCATCACGACGAGCCGGTCTCGCGCCACTTCCTGCAGAAGTTCCATGACCTGAATACTCGTCTCGCTGTCCAACGCCCCGGTCGGCTCATCGGCAAGCAGAATATCCGGATCGTTGACAAGCGCCCGGGCGATCGCCACCCTCTGCATCTGTCCGCCGGACATCTGGTTCGGTTTTTTGTGGAGCTGGCTTCCGAGCCCTACCTTTTCCAACGCCTTGACCGCGCGCTCCCGCCGCTCACTTTTCCCGATGCCCGAGATCGTCAGCGCCAGTTCCACATTTGCCAGAACGGTCTGGTGTGGGATCAGGTTGTAACTTTGAAAGACAAATCCAATCGTATGGTTCCGGTAGGAATCCCAGTCTCTGTCTTTGTATTTTTTTGTCGAAATGCCGTTGATGATCAGGTCTCCGCTGTCATAGCGATCCAATCCTCCGATGATATTCAAAAGCGTCGTCTTTCCCGAGCCGCTTGGTCCCAGAATCGCCACAAACTCGTTGTCGCGCAGATTCAGACTGACGTCATCCAGCGCTTTCTGCACCAGATCCCCGGTTCTGTACTCTTTGCATATATGCTGAATCTGTAACATATATTTCCTCCTTTTTCAGGCTCCGTCCCGAAACCGGATTCCCTCTGAAATAAAATTTTGTTTCTTTAAATATCCAAAGTGAACACTTTCAATACCCAAGTGTTCGCTTTGGGTAATGCGAGATTTATAATTTTTTCACAAACAATGCGCGGATCGCATTCAAAACTGCCAGGATCATCACGCCCACGTCGGCAAAGATCGCAAGCCACATATTTGCGATGCCGAATGCACCGAGGATCAGACAAAGGATCTTTACCCCAAGTGCGAACACGATATTTTCGTGTACGATGCGAAGACATTTTCTGGAAATACGGATCGCTTTCGCGATCTTCAAAGGCTCGTCGTCCATCAATACTATATCCGCCGCCTCGATCGCCGCGTCCGATCCCATCGCCCCCATTGCGATCCCGATATCGGCCCGGCGGAGCACCGGCGCGTCGTTGATCCCGTCGCCGACAAACGCAAGCTTCTGATTCTCCGGTTTCTTCGCCAGCATTTCTTCGATCTTCTCCACCTTATCCGCAGGAAGCATCTCACTGAATACCTGATCGATACCAAGATGCGCCGCCACCTGCTCGGCAACGCGCTGTTTGTCTCCGGTCAGCATCACCGTCCGCTCGATCCCGGTCTTTCTCAATTCCGCAACCGCTTCCACCGCATGCGGTTTTTCAATATCCGAGATCACGATATGCCCCGCATATTTTCCGTCGATCGCCATATGCACGATCGTTCCGATGGAACGGCACTCGATATAAGGCACGTTCAGCTTTTTCATCAGCTTGTCGTTTCCCGCTGCCACAAACATCCCGTCCACGACCGCCGTAACACCATTGCCGCTGATTTCTTCAATATCACGCACCCGGGAATGATCCAGTTCCTGTCCGTAAGCCCGGCGGATGCTCTTGCTGATCGGGTGCGAGGACGCGCTCTCCGCCAGTGCCGCATATTCCAGAAGCTTCTGATTCTCCAACTCACTGTGGTGGATCCCGTTGACTTCAAATACGCCTTTGGTGAGCGTCCCTGTCTTGTCAAATACAACCAGCTTTGTCTTCGCCAATGTTTCCAGATAATTCGATCCTTTGATCAAAATTCCCGCATTGCTCGCGCCGCCGATCCCCGCAAAGAAACTAAGCGGAATACTGATGACCAGCGCGCACGGACAGCTGATCACAAGAAATGTCAGGGCACGGTATACCCAGGTTCCCCAGTCCGCCGGAAGCCCGAAAAACAACATTCTGGCAAGCGGCGGCAAAAGCGCCAAAGCCAATGCGCCGTAACAGACGACCGGCGTATAATATTTGGCAAATTTCGTGATAAACGCTTCCGATCTGGATTTGTGCGATGTGGAATTCTCCACCAGTTCCAGAATCTTCGATACCGTAGATTCGCCAAACTCCTTTGTCGTCTTCACACGCAAAACACGGGTCATATTGATACATCCGCTGATGATCTCCTCGCCCTCCACGATCTCCCGCGGCAGGCTCTCCCCGGTCAATGCACTTGTGTTCAGCGTCGAATATCCGTCCACAACGATACCGTCGATCGGCACTTTCTCTCCCGGCTGTACGATGATCTCCGTTCCGACCGCCACTTCATCGGGATCGACTCTCACCAGTTCGCCCTCTTGTTCCACATTTGCATAATCCGGTCGGATGTCCATCAGTTCGCTGATATTCTTCCGGCTCTTTCCGACCGCATAACTCTGGAACAATTCTCCGATCTGATAGAACAGCATCACCGCGATCGCTTCGGTATAATCACCTGTTCCCGCAAGCCCCACGGCGATCGCCCCCAGCGTTGCGACAACCATCAGGAAATTCTCATCGAAAATCCGACGGTTCAAAATCCCGCGGAATGCCTTTCGTAAAATGTCATATCCGATCACCAGATATGGGATCATGTACAATACAAAACGCAGGATTCCCGTTGTCGGAAGCAATTCCAGTACCACCATCATCACTGCCGCGATCAGAATCCGCGTAAGCATTTTTTTCTGTTTCTTATTCATTTTATCAACCTCCATATCTTTTTATTTTACCGAATTTGTTTTATTTGTTCCAGAGTTTTTACGAGATTTTCACAAAAACATTTTCGCAAAAAGTATTGTGTGAAGAATTATTTGGCTGTATGCTTTTGGTAGCGTCGGTGTACAAGGGGGAAAACGGTCGATGAAGAGCAAATCTAATCCTCTTCATCGACCGTTCCTCTTGTACATCGACGCAAATACGCTGCTGTACCGGCAGAACGGAAAGGAAACTTCTGAATATGAAATTCATCCATCTCTCCGATCTTCACCTCGGAAAACGTGTCAACGGCTATTCCATGCTGGAAGATCAGGAATATATTTTAAATGAGATCAAAGCGGTCATCACAGCGGAATCGCCGGACGCCGTTCTGATCGCCGGAGACGTCTACGACAAACCGGTTCCGCCCGCGGAAGCCGTCCGCCTGTTTGACGATTTTCTTGTACAGCTCTCCCGATTGGGACTCAAAGTATTTGTGATCAGTGGAAATCATGACTCCCCGGAACGGATCGCTTTCGGCTCCCGTCTGATGGATGCAAGCGGAATCTATCTGTCTCCGGTTTACGACGGTACGGTGACGCCGGTTTCTCTGCACGATGCATACGGGGTTGTCGACGTTTATATGCTGCCGTTCATCAAACCCGCGCATGTCCGCCGTTTTTATGAAACGGAAACGGAGCAGATCCAGTCCTACACCGATGCCATGCAGACCGCGCTCTCTCATCTGCCGCTGGATCACACACACCGGAACGTTCTGATCACCCATCAGTTTGTGACCGGATCCGTCCGCGCCGAATCCGAAGAGATCTCCGTCGGCGGTTCCGACAACATCGACGCTTCCGTATTCGCACCGTTTGATTATGTTGCTCTCGGACATCTCCACACGCCGCAGAACTGCGGGCAGACTGCACCGACAACCGCTGCGGAATCTTCCGAGGATGAACAGGCGGACGCGACACACGACACGGAACTTTCCGCGGACACACAGGCAGGCGCGCCGCGCATCCGCTACTGCGGCACGCCGCTGAAATATTCCTTTTCCGAAGCAAAAGACCGGAAATCGGTGACTGTCATCGAACTATACGAAAAGGGAAATCTTCATATTCACACGGTTCCTTTAAAACCACTGCACGATCTTGTAGAATTAAAAGGAACTTATGACACTGTCACCGCCCGCTCTTTTTATGAGGGAACTTCCTGGCAGGAGGACTATACCCATATTACGCTGACCGATGAGGAAGATATTCCCGACGCGATCGGAAAACTCCGTGCGATCTACCATCATCTGATGAAACTCGACTACGACAACAAACGGACCCGCTCTTCGTCTGAGATCACAGCCGATCTTGCCATGGAAGAAAAAACGCCGATCCAGCTCTTTTCCGATTTCTACGAATTACAAAACAATCAGCCATTGAACGAAGAACAGGCTACATTTTTGAATGGACTGATCGAAACAATCTGGGAGGAGGACGTATGAGACCAAATCAACTGACTATCTCCGCTTTCGGACCTTACGCTGACCGGACCGTACTGGATCTGGATCAGCTCGGAACAAGCGGACTTTATCTGATCACCGGCGATACCGGCGCCGGAAAGACAACAATTTTTGACGCCATCACCTATGCGCTTTACGGGGAAGCAAGCGGAAGCCAGAGGCAGCCGTCCATGTTCCGCTCCAAATATGCCGCAGAAAACACACCTACCGAAGTGATCCTTACTTTCACCTGCTTTGACCGGCAATACACCGTGCGGCGCAATCCCGAATATCTCCGCCCGAAAACACGCGGGGAGGGTATGACTACGCAGAAAGCCGATGCAGAACTTACACTTCCGGACGGAACGATCCTCACCAAGCCAAAAGAAGTGGATGCTAAGATCAAAGAGATCCTCGGGATCGACCGCAGCCAGTTTCTCCAGATCGCGATGATCGCACAGGGAGATTTTCTGAAACTTTTGCTTGCCTCCACCGAAGAACGGAAAAAAATCTTCCGGCAATTGTTTCAGACGAAGCATTTTTATGAACTGCAGGAAAAATTAAAACAACATTCCGGCACACTCCATGACAAATGTACCGCCGCCCGTAACAGTCTTGAACAATATGTCGGCGGGATCCTCTGCGACGCTGCTTCCCCATTTACACAGAAAGTCAACGCTGCCAAGTCGGGGGAACTTCCTATGATCGACGTCATGGATCTGCTGGAACAGCTTCTGGGGCAGGACCGATTTCAATTAGAAACTCTGAACCGGACATTGACCGCATTAAATGAAAAACAAAATGACGTTCGCCGACGACTGGAGCAATGGGAGGAACGCCAGAAAATTTTCAAACAACTGAAACAAAACGAACAGTTATTACAACAGCATCAGCTTCTTCAAAAAGAAGCTGCCGATCGTTTAAAAGAAGCACAGGATCAAGAACCCGAACGGCTTCAACTGGAAGAAAAGGCAACGCTGCTGCGCGCGGATCTTCCGAGATATGACGAGCTGGAACAAAAACGGAATTTACTTCAAGAACAAATCCGCCAGTTGGAACAATTAAACACAGAACAGAAACAGCATTGCAGACAATTTGAACAGGCAAAGCAAACTCTGGACTGCCTGAAAGCGGAACAGACCGAATTGTCCCCGGTCGGAGAACTTCTGGAGCGGAAAAGCAACGAACAAAAAGAACTGCGTTCAAACTGCGACCTTTTATACGCTTTCCTCCGCCAATACAACCATTTAAAAACATTGTATCCGGACAAAGAGAACGCCAAACAAACGTGGGAAACATTGGATGCTCAAAAATCGGAACGGGATCGTCTCACACAGGAGATCACATTGCTGGAAGCCGAGTTGCCACATTACAAAGAATTGTCCGAACTTCAAAAACAATTCGCGGAAAAAGAGCAGGAACTTACCCGATTCCAAAATGTAGGAGCAGAAAAAAAAGCGCTGTTCCGGCGGCTGGAAACACAAATCAGAAATGAAAAACAGGAAAAAGAACGTTTGCTTACCGCCGCTGCCGAAAGAGAAAAGCTGGCGGCACAAAAAGCGGTGCAAAATACAAGAATTCATTCCATGCAGGCATTATCGAAAGAATTATCACATTATGATACGCTTGCCGCCGCCTTGAAGAAACTTCAGACTTCCTACCTCAGCGCTTCGGAAACCGCCGCCTGCGCGGATAAAATCTATCAGCAGAAACATCAGGCATTTCTCAACGAACAAGCCGGGATCCTTGCGGAAACATTAAAAGACAACATGCCCTGCCCGGTATGCGGTTCGCTGACACATCCGCATCCTGCATGCAAATCCGCACAGGCTCCGACAAAAGCGGACGTCGAAGAAGCCCGCGCCTATGCAGCTGAAACGAATACCGCAATGCAGTCGCTCAGCAAACAATGCGCATCTCACAAAGCACAGGTGGATTCCGCCGAAACAGCGATCCAGCGTTCTCTTTCGGAACTTCTGCCCGAAGAAACGATCGAATCCGCAAGAACGCATCTGTCCGTATGGGTTTCCGAAGAAACCGAGCGTTTATCCGAGCTGGATGCCCGGCTTGCGGACGAAGAACAGCGGTTCAAACGCTTCCGGCAGTTAGAGCAAAACCTCCCGGAGAGAGAAGAACAGTTCGACCGGCTCCGTACAGAACTTACCGAACTGGAGCAAAGAACAGCTTCCGCCGAGACCGGACTTTCAGCGCTTTCCGGGCAAATCCAAAAACAACAGAACGCACTTTCCTTTGCATCGGAATCCATTGCCGCCAAAGAGCTGCGCCAAAAACAACAAACATTACAGCAAAAACAAACCGGACTCCAACAGGCAGAACGTACTTACCGGGAGCTGGAACAGACTTTTACCGAGGAGCGGGCAGCGTGGGAACGGACAAAAGAACAAGTACAGACCCTTTTAAATCTTGCTTCTGACGATCCGTCTTTCAACTCCAAAACATACCGGTTCTACAACGACTGGAAAGAAAAACTCCCCGCACTGCAGTCCGAACTGGATCAGTTGAAAGAAAAACAGCGCCGCAGACAGGAAGTCGATCGTTTGTTGCCCAACGCGGAAGAAACCGTACAGACCGTACAGAATATACTTACCGTACTGGACAATCGGATCGCAGCCTCCAAAGCGGCAAATGCTGCCTTGGAAGAACAGACGCAAAACCTGTCTCAGACACTGTCGTTTGAAAATAAAAAGGACGCGCTTCTCCATCTGTCGCAACTCGAAGAACAGTGCAGCATTATGAAAAAGAGATTAGAACAAGCACAAAACGAAGAGAATGAACAGGCGAAAACGATCGTCCGTCTCCATTCCATTCTGGATCAACAAAAAGCACAGTACGAACAATTGCCCGAGATCGATCCTGAATCGGAAAACGAAACACTTCGTGCGCTCCATTCTCAAAAGGAAGAAACTGAGGCACAGCGCAATCAGGCAAATGTACGTATTTCCACGAACGGCACCATTCTGGAGAACATTTCCCGGAAATCGAAGCAACTGATCGAGCTGGAAGAAAATTACACATGGGTCAAGGCGCTTTCCAACACCGCCAACGGTTCCCTTGCCGGAAAAGAAAAGATCATGCTGGAAACTTACATTCAGATGACATTTTTCGACAAGATCATCGCCCGTGCCAACACGCGGCTCATGGTCATGTCCGACGGGCAATACGAATTGAAACGCCGCCGGGAAGCGGGCAACAATAAAACCCAGAGCGGTCTGGATCTCAACGTCATCGACCACTACAACGGCACGGAACGGAGCGTACGCACACTTTCCGGCGGAGAATCGTTCAAAGCCTCACTTTCTCTGGCGCTTGGACTGTCCGATGAGATCCAGTCCTCCGCCGGCGGTATCCGCTTGGATACGATGTTCGTAGACGAGGGCTTCGGCTCCCTCGACGAAGAATCCTTGGAGCAGGCGATGAAAGCGCTCTCCAACCTCACGGACGGAAACCGCCTTGTCGGCATCATTTCCCATGTGGGAGAACTCAAAACACGCATCGAAAAACAGATCTTAGTCACAAAAGAAAAAAGTGGCGGAAGCCGGGCGGAAATTTCCGCCTGAGCCGCCCATAACAGTCATCTGTGCAATGGTTCTGCCGTTCTGAAACACTTTTTGATACACTTCTGTACATTTTCGGAATCGCTGAAACATTACAGACTTTTTTTCTTCCTCACAATATACTTTCCATAAACCGCAGCTTTTGCAGTTCTGTCCGCCGTTCTCTATAAAACCTTTTACATCTTCCGGCGGATAACCGAGAAAAATTCCGATCTCATGCGGAAAGCAGGCGCATTCACATACACGTTTTCGTAAAAATCGAATACAGTCTGTAATCTCCGTTGCTTCTCCACATGGGTATCCATAATCTTTTAAAATTTTCCTCGCTGTCGTATCTTCCCAGTCATATCGCAGCATGAGAGGGCGATACGCATAAATCAACACGGATTTTTCACGCCATACCAATGCGTCCACGTACAAACCGCGCGGATTCAAAAGCTCATTGATCTGATCGAGTTCTTCTCTTACCTTTTCTTCCTCTTTATAGAAATAACTGAACAGCCCGGCGCTCTTCATTCCGGCTAATGTAGGCGCACAATGTGCGATTAATTTTTCTTCCATACTCTTGATTCTCATAGTTACAGTCCGCCAAGTTCTTCCCCTAGCTTTTCGCATTCCATCAACATATCTTCATCCGGCTCTTCACAACAGATCAGCCCTTCTCCATGCCAGATAACCGCTCCGACATTTGCCATTCTTTCTTCCCAATCACGCATCCACTCTCCATCTCCCCATCCATAAGAACCAAAAAGTGCGATCGTCTTACCCTCGGCAAACTTCTCTACTTCCGAAACAAATGGTTCCATCTCCTCTTCTTCCAAAACCTCTGCCCCCATCGCCGGGCATCCAAGCGCAAAGCAAGGTGCCTGTTTTAAAACATCTAACGCTGCATCCTCTACCGAAAGTACTTGCGCCGTCTTTCCTGCCTTTTCCACACCTTTTCCGATTGCCTCCGCCATCGTCTGCGTATTCCCTGTCTGAGACCAGTAAATAATATAGATTTCTTCCATTTCTCTCCTCCTACTTTATCGCTTCTAAGTTAGTCTTAGCTAACTTTCGTTTATGATAACATAAGAAAAAGCAGATGACAACCATAAAATGATATGTCTTCTGCTTTTTTTAACACGGTTTCATTTCCAACGACATTCCAGATTCAGCACCGACTCCGGCATCTGGAGAAACTGTACGTCAAATTTCAGACTCGGTTCCACCGCGGATCTGGCATTGTGGATCCGGAAACTCAGCTTCCACCCTTTATCCAAATGCATTTCCAGCGTGTTCTTGCTGCCATTCCGGAATTGAAGACCGAGCATCTTTGTCGGCCATTCCACCTCCGGAACCACCTGAACCTTGGCACAGTCCGGCGTCTCCTGATTCAATGTTTTGTGCATATTGAACGTATGGATAACTGTGAGCCTTTGCTTGTCTTTACTGACGATCTTATAATAATCCTTTACGCCCACAAGATACTCCACCATCTTCCGCGGAACGTCCGCATCTTTCGCATACGCCCGTTCCACTTCATCCATAAATGCACGCAGAAGCGGCTGATAGACTTTCAGACCTTTGTCTCCGATTTCAGACCATTTTGCCTGATTTTTCTTTTCCTCTTTCAACATCGTGAAAATGGGATCCACCACATTCCAATATTGACTGCTGCAAGGAATCTGAAACCATTCTTCCCCGAAATCCAGCTTGTAACTGAGGCGGCTGTGCTTCACCGCATCGTGATTATGTTTGATGCTGAATCCGACTTCCCAGCCGATCTTCGGGCGCTTCGCGACAATATCCCGGACATCGCCTTTCATGCCCGCCTCGTCTTTCTGGAACTCCAGGATCAGCTCGTCTCCGCTGTTTTCCGAAAGTTTCGGTTCCATCGCAAGAACAGCTTCCACCGCGGCATTCGCAGAAGTCCGAAAACTTTTCCGCATCGCTTCATCCATCTCCGACCACGCTTTTTTGTTCACCGCAAGACTGGAATTGCCGGTCATCCGGGTCTTTCTGACTTTCCGCAGTTTGCCGTATAATGCCTGCATCCATGCATATTCGTAGGCGCGTCCCTGTCCGTTGCTCGTTGTTTTTCCTTTTATCGTCTGAACTTGCGTTTTCTCCCTGGGGACTGCCGGCGCGGCTTCCCGATCTGCCGCGTCCTTTACCGTCGTATCCTTTGCCGACACTTTCTGTAATATTGCGGTTTTCGTCGCTTTCTTTCCGCTCCTTTTTTGTGTACTCAGCTTCTTGCTCGTCACTTCCTTTGCATCGATCGCCTCCGCGTCGATCTCCACATGTTCTCCGTTTCCCTCCAGATATTTCCGGATCGCCACCGCAATTTCATATGCAAGATTCACCGGAACTGCGTTGCCGATCATCTTATACGCGGTATTCGTATCTTCATATAGGAACTGGAATTCATCCGGAAATCCCTGCACCCGCGCCACTTCCCGGATCGTCATGCGACGGTAAAGGTGTTCTTTTCCCTCGACGAACCGACACGCATTATTCCCGAGTTTCTCCATTTTCGGCGCCTGCGGATGGAGCTGACACTGTCTGCCGGACGCCTGCACGGTAAACGCCTGCTCATCCCATGATTTCACCCGGTTTCTACTCATAAAGATCGGGGAATACGCCCCGGTAAAATATTCATTGTTATTGACCGCATCCGGATTGTGGTGGTTCTTCGGTCCCGCCGGAACCGCACTCTCCTGCAGATCCCAGATCACATCCCGAAGCGTCAGCTTTTTCTCATCCTCTTTCGTCGATCCTTTCGGAAATCCAAACCGGATATTGAGATCATGTCGAAATCCAATATAAAACACACGCTTCCGCTCTTCCGCCACACCGTAGTCTTTCGCATTTACCATAGTAAATGTCACGTCATATCCCGCGCTCTCAAACAGCCGGAAGATATTCTGGACGGCTTCCGAATGGCGGTTTGCCAACATCCCGCTTACATTTTCCGCGAGAAAAAATTTCGGCTGAAATTCTTTCAGAATCCGGATATAGTCGAAAAACAGCTGCCCTCTTGCATCCTCGATTCCTTTGAGAGAGCCGGCCTCCGACCATGACTGACACGGCGGTCCCCCGATGATCCCGTCCACTTCTCCGCTCAGAAATTCCTGGAGGTCTTCTTTATTCACTTTTCGAATGTCCCCTTCGATCAAATGTGTCTTCGGATGATTCGCTCGAAAGGTTGCCCATATTTTCTTATCGATCTCATTTGCAACCGGAATCTCGAATCCGGCTCTCTCAAAACCGAGATCGAGCCCTCCGCATCCGCTGAACAAACTGATTAACTGCATTCTCAAAACTCCCCATTCTTCCTCTTCTCTCTCAGCTCCCTGAAAAACTCTTTCATCATCCGGCTGCACTCCTCTTCCCGCACTCCGGTCGTAAGTTCCACCTGATGATTAAATTCTTTCACATCCAGCAAATTTAAAATCGAACCGGCGCATCCCGCTTTCGGATTCATACATCCAACCACTACCCGCGGTATCCGGGACTGTATGATCGCGCCCGCGCACATCTGACATGGCTCCAACGTCACATATAACGTGCATTCTTCCAGCCGCCAGTCACCAAGCTTTTTACTCGCCTTTCGAATCGCTGCAATCTCTGCATGTGCCAATGGACTCTTATCCGTATTTCTCCGATTATATCCACGACCGATAATCTTGCCCTCATGCACGATCACACAACCGATCGGTGTCTCATCCAACGCATAGGCTTTCTTAGCCTGCCGGATCGCTTCTTTCATATATTTCTCATCCATCGACATCATGACCATTCCTCCTTGCCGCATAGCGTCCTATTTACTTCGCATATGTCTTACTTTTCTGCACCAGTAGCCAAACATCTCATTTTCTTCCGACTCATCCTGCTCTGCCTGCACGAATCTGGTAAATCCAAATACTTCTGCTGCTTTCGCTTCCCTTCGGTGATAAATCCCCGGTACGCCTAACCACATTTGATTCTCTTCTTCCAACAGAATTAAGTAATGATAATTATAATACCCATGCAACAGAAAGCTATTATTTGCCACCCGCCATTCACACCGGGGCAGCATGGCAATCTCCTGTCTCTGGATCTTTCGTATCTGAGGCTTTGTCGGTTCAATATAATGATCAATCTCCTCTTCTGTCAGAGGCACTTCCACGTCCTGCTTTTCTTCTTGCCCGGCTGTCTGCTCCGGTTCCACTGTTTCTTCCTGATCCTGCACAACTTTCTGCAAGATTTCTTCTGTTATAGTCACCGGAATCGGCTTCTCCTGCCAGATTCGAAGTTCACTGATCCGAAGCAGCGCATCACTCCACACCGCCGCATATCTCCGTCCGCTTTCTGACATCAGCAGTATCCCGTCAATCTCTGAGTAATGCTCCGGTACTCCGGTATCCTCTGACGTATACACCAACCGATAATTAATCGTCGGATTCACATTTGTAACTTCTCCCTGATATACACACACCGGCACCTGCTCTTCAGGATAGAAAAGATACAGCTTCAATGCAGTCTCTTCTCCCAACCTGAGTCCCTTCCCATGTATATGAATCGTTGTACAGTCATCGGCAGTCTCAACCTTTACAAATCCTACATTGCGAATCGGCCTGTCACTTTCGTATTCATACAAATAGCGGATAAACTGCTCCACATTCTCACTTCCGTTCGATGTATTCAAAACAGTTTATTCCGCTTATAATTCAAACATTCCTAATATACACTGGCTGTCAGTTCCTGATACAGTCGTCTCGCATAACTGTCCGTCATACCACAGATATAGTCTGTCGCCAGCAGTAATCTCAGATACAGTTTCTCTGCTTCGCTCTTGCCCTGTGCATGAAAATGATAGGACCGTTTATAGTTACTGGATATAAACGACACCAGACGACGGTCAATCGTTCCAAGTTCCTGTTCTTTATCATCATATCCGATTACCGCCCCGATAAAGCGATCCATCAGATAATTGATCATAACACTTTCCGATACTTCCATCCGATAAATGGTCTCTGTAGCAAACACTTCACGAAATGCCAGATCCCCTAGCAGATCCATCAAGCGCTCCGCAAATGTCCCATGGAACAGATCATACGGATACGTTCCGTTCATGATTGCATCATAATTGGATGTAAATCCATACGTTGCGCAGTTGATCAAAAATCCCTGCACCCGAACGATCCAGTTCTTCACAGCATATTCTTCCGGATCCTCCACATGCATATCTTCCGCTCTTCCATACAACTCCTTCAGCTTAGCAGCTGGTCGAAAACTGCTTCGCGGCTGTGCATAAAGTGTCTCCATCTCCTGTAGTTCTCTGTATAACTTAGCATAAGAAACGAATCCCTTTACAAATGCATCCTCAATATCCGCTGTCTTGTATGCGATATCATCTGCGGCTTCCAGAATAAATGTCAATGGATGACGCGATCCGTTGGTTCCTGTCGCTGTTTCCACTTCTCGGAATATTTCTTCATCTGCATGATAGAATCCCAGTTTATGACTCTTAATATCCCGACTCTTAGGCTTAATATCCAAAGACGTAACCGGATATTTTACAATTGTATTCAGCAATGCATACGTCAGATTCATCCCCCGGTCATCTACCAGATAATGAAGCTTCGTTACCAGGCGAAACGCCTGTGCATTTCCCTCAAAATGATACAGATCCTCCCGCATCTGCAGGGTCAGGATCTCATCCAACGATCTGCCATGATATTCCAATGTATGAAGATGATCTCTGAACCACTCCCGGATCGCATCTTCTCCAAAATGTCCAAACGGTGGATTACCAATGTCATGGATCAGTCCCGCACACTGTAATACATTGCAGATATCTTCTTTCATCTGTACCGTAAACGACGGATCCTTCTTATATGTAAGAATGTTCTCTCCGATATTCTGTCCCAGAGACTTGGCAAACGAAGATACTTCTAGGGAATGCGTCAGTCTGGTACGAATAAAATCACTCTTGTCCAGCGGAAATACCTGCGTCTTATCCTGCAATCTGCGAAAGGACGCACTTCCTATAATCCGATGGTAGTCTTTCTCGAACTCACTGCGCAGATCTGATTTACCGTTGCTTTTTGCAATTTTCCCAGTTCTGTATCTCTGCGTTGATAATAATTGCTCCCAGTTCACTCCGTCACTTCCTCATAATCCCGTTATCTTTGCCGGACGATCTTTTTTCATTTAGTCCAGATAAATCGGTTCTTCGTAATCTTTGCCAAGTAACGCTTTCTTACGCTCCTGATATCCCAAGAATGCCCATTCCGTCATATCTGTCCACGCATGATCTCTACGATCATATACCTGCACATAACCGATGCGCTTTGGATGCATACGGACACTGTTGCTCTCATACTCATGTCCTGTATACGGATTCAACTCTCCGCGCTCCAGATCTTCCGCATCATCATCTTCCTCTTCTGCATAAACCGCCTGCGCGATCTCTTCTTCCTGAGCCGGCTGCTGTTCCTCATAATAAGTCTGCTCTGGCTGTACCGGTTCTTCATATTCAATAAAGTCACTTTCTTCTTCCATTGCTTCTAATGGTTCTGTGGCTTCCTCAATCTCTCGTTCGATCTTCTCTTCTTCATGCTTTTCTTCCTGACGCTCTTTTTTATTACGGCGCTGGAACATTGCTCTCCATCCGGTCAGCTTCTTCTCGTGATGAGTCTGCTCTTTCTTCTCTTCCGCGTAAGCTTCCTCATGAACTTCTTCCGGAATCTCCTGCTGAACCTCCTCCTGAACCTCCTCGTGGATTTCTTCATAACGAGGTGCTTCTGGGATCTCTTCGTGCGTTTCTTCATAGACTGCTTCGACTGCTTCCGGTGCTTCTTCTATCGGTTCTGCTTCCATTAACACCGGCTCGTCAGAGATCTCTTCCATTACAGATTCAGATTCTTCCGTCACAGGCTCTTCTATCGTCTCATTTACAAACGGAAGCTCTCCAGTCTCTCTGCGTACCAGCTCCTCATGAATATCCATGTAATCGCCAAGCGTCATCTCTTTTTCAGATGCGCCGCTCATATCGGTTACCTCTGACGGAATCTGTTCCATTGCGGCATGAAGCTGTTCTGCTTCTCTCGCTTTTTTCTCCTTACGGGCCTTGGTCTTTGCAAGCTTATGCAGTTCCTTCTCTGTAGGGACAATATCCTCTACATTAGCTGCACGCTCTGCTGCCTCGCTGTCTGCAAGAATGCTCAGCTGAAATGGGCATCCAAGAATATCTGCGATCATACGCATATCCTGTTCCTGAAAGTTATCTCGTCCCAGCCTCTGCGTAAGATTCTGACGGGACATCTTCTTCCCGGTTCTCTCTTCAATTGTCTCTGCGAGTTCTTTGATGGTCATGCCTTTACGGCTTAAGATAATCTTGACTTGTTCTCCGAATGTAAGATCTAACATGATAATCTCCTCCTTATTAATCCTTCCGCCCTGCAAGATACAACGACGGACAGACAGAGTCAATGCCCTGTCTATTGTTTATACTCTCCCCACAGGTCTATCTCTCCCACAAACGAACTTATGATAACAAGTTCATCTTGTAAACTCATAAGTTTCTTGATAAACCTATATTTTTCCCATACAATATTTTATCAAATGATATTTCGTTCGTCAAGATAATGAAGTTCACCAAATTTCTTTTCTGTACTGCATACTGCAACTCTGGCATCTCCTGCATCCGTCTGATACTCCTGATAATAGTATGTTCCCGGCACTGCCTCCGGCTGTCGCACCAGTCTCGCTCCCCGTTCATCCAGTGCTATCTCAAACTCACGCAGATCCTGTTTCATTCCCAGACGTATCGCCTTGATAAAACTCTCTTTCAACACCCAGTATCTGTAAAATCCTTCTGCCTGCTCTGTTTCGTTTTTCTGACTCTGGATCCAAGCCACTTCCCCTGGGCAGAAATATCTCTCAGCCAGTCTGATCTTATTTCCTTTAATCATTTCCACATCGCATCCCACCTGTGCATCCGGTTGTGTGCTGACCGAACATAGCGCATATTTCCCGGAATGCGACAGATTATATGGCATCTGATCTGACAGCTCATAATATTGCCGCATCTGCTGATATAAAATCCATGCCCCTACGCTCTGCATTTTACCTTCTAAGGGTCTGATCCGGTCAGCTTTCTCCCTGCGCCAATCCGGAAGACGGTTGTAACATTTTCTATATATCATGTCGTCCTGAAGAGGCGTGACATCCATAATCCATGTATATATCATTTAGTTCCTTTCTGCATACTGCCCTATATAGTAACCATAAGTTTCCAGTAAAGCGGACATTCGCAATCCGCTTCGCTACTTGCTCATGAACGCAGTCGCTT
>OLQG01000973.1_pt1 | contig 20127 bp, 19 predicted proteins | sample 1672221 | NCBI WGS metagenome assembly OLQG01 (sample SAMEA3136660, study PRJEB25190) | human gut metagenome | biome: human gut; feature: human-associated habitat; material: faeces | place: Austria | collected 2013
GAGCTTTCCAGGCTGTAGTCGGTTCATCAAAATTCAAGTTCACCTACTACATCACAGGATTCTTTATCTTGCTTGGAGTTCTGTTAGGACGTTTTATCTGCGGTTTTCTCTGTCCGTTTGGATGGTTTCAGGATCTGCTGCATAAAATTCCAGGCAAGAAACTATCTACTGCAAAACTAAAACCTCTGCGCTATCTGAAATACGCAGTTCTGGTCGTCTTTGTTATACTGCTTCCGGCACTTGTAACGAATTCGCTGGGTATGGGCGATCCGTTCTTCTGCAAGTACATATGCCCACAAGGCGTACTTGAAGGCGCAATTCCACTTTCACTTGCTAATTCAGGAATCCGTGCAGCACTCGGACATTTATTTACGTTTAAGTTTACGATCCTTGTACTTGTAATCATCTTAAGCATTTTGTTTTACCGTCCATTCTGTAAGTGGATCTGCCCACTTGGTGCTGTCTACTCGCTGTTTAACAAAATATCATTTCTTAAGATCAGGGTAGATTCTGAAAAATGTGTCAACTGTCAAAAATGCAGTCATGCCTGCAAAATGGATGTAAATGTAACAGACACACCAAATCACCCGGAATGTATCCGATGTGGAGCATGTATGAAAGTCTGTCCGACAAATGCAATCTGCTATCATTACGGATTTTCAGACAAGAAACAGGCCGGCAATAAATAAGCTAAAATAAATCAAATAATATTCAAAAGGAGAGTAAAAATCATGAAAAACAAAACAAGCAGAGCAAAATCAATGAAATTAAAAAAGGCAATCGCGGCATCTCTTGCCATTTCCATTCTTTTTTCATTCACAGGCTGCGGAACTTCATCTGGTTCTGCAACAACTGAAAGCTCAAAACAGGAAGATACTTCCGCAACAGCTTCAAGCACTTCGATTGATCCGAATGAAAAGCTGAATGATCTTTACCAACAGGAAAACCAGATCTTTGCAGATCACAAAAATGTATGGGACAAAGTATTTGGTTTTATGAGCAAGAACATTGACGATGGTAGTATGGATAAAAATTATGCGAACTTTCTTGCAAATACAATAGAAGCAAACAAAGATTCTTTCTCCGAAGAAGAACATGCTACTCTGAGTAAAGACATTGAAACGATTCGAGGCATTGAAGAAGAAATTATGAAACTTGAAAAAGAAATTGCCGCATCTGATTCTTCCGGCAGCAGTTCCTCCAGCTCAGTTGACTCTACAGGTGTGTTCCACGGGTTCAAAGGAAAAGACCTGGATGGTAACGATGTAGATGAAAGCCTGTTCGCCCAAAATAAAGTTACGGTTGTAAACTTCTGGTTCAGCGGATGCAAACCTTGCGTTGAAGAACTTTCTAAACTGAATGAATTAAATGATAAACTTAAGGAAATGGGCGGCGAAGTTGTTGGTATCAACACAGATACATTAGATGATAATCAGGAGGGAATCAAAGAAGCGAAAGAAATCCTGAAAACCAAAGGTGCTTCCTACAAAAACCTGACTTTTGATTCCAATTCAGCAGTTGGGAACTATATTGGAAACATTATGGCATTCCCGACAACAGTTCTCGTAGATAAAGACGGAAATATCATTGGCGAACCTTTCATGGGCGGAATCGATGATCCATCAAACTACGATCAATTAATGAAACAAATTCAGTCCGCACTTGATCAGAAATAATTCATTTACTGAAGCTGTATGTTAAATGAGGCTGCAAAACAGGGTTTGTCAAATTTTTTATACAAGTTTTAAGAAAAATTTTTATGGGGAGGGGAACCTCCCCATTGTTAGTGTTTTGTACTTTTGTAAATTTTCTTATATTACTTATTACTCCCAGCTTTGCAGCAGTTCTTCCAGTGCTTCCATGGATTCGACTTCATTGACTCTTTTTCTCAGTTTTGCAGAATGTGGAAATCCTGCCGTATACCATGCGACGTGTTTGCGCATCTCACGGATTCCTGTGTATTCTCCCCGATATTCCATCTGCAGTTTTGCATGGCGCAGCATCATTTTTTTGACTTCTGCAATGGCCGGCGGCTCAATGATTTTTCCATTTTCCAGATATTCGCCCACCTGACGGAAGATCCATGGGTTTCCGCGGGAAGCTCTTCCGATCATCACACCGTCACATCCTGTCTGCTCCATCATACGTGCGGCATCTTCTGCACAGGTGATATCTCCGTTTCCGATCACCGGAACGCAGACAGCTTCTTTGACCTGACGTATAATGTCCCAGTCTGCCTCTCCGGAATAATACTGTTCTCTCGTTCTTCCATGTACGGCGATCGCCGCTGCCCCGGATGCCTCAAGAATCTTTGCCATCTCTACGGCATTGACACTGGACTCCTGAAATCCTTTGCGGATCTTGACCGTCACCGGTTTTTTCACTGCCCGGGAGACCTTTTCTACGATCTCACCTGCCAGTTTTGGATTTTTCATCAGTGCGGAACCTTCGCCGTTGTTGACTACTTTGGGAACCGGACATCCCATATTGATATCCAGGATATCAAATGGGCGCTCTTCGATCTCGGCCGCAGACTGCGCCATAATCTCTGGATCCGAGCCAAAGATCTGCAAAGCGATGGGATTCTCTCCTTCTGCAATCTGCATCAGATCCAGCGTATTTTTATTATGAAAGGAAATCGCTTTCGCACTGACCATTTCCATACTCAGAAGTCCGACACCCTGCTCTTTACAGAGCAGCCGAAACGGCAGATCGGTAACACCCGCCATCGGCGCCAGTACACACGGATTGGCAATTTCCACATTTCCTATCTTAAGCTTCATCGTAATCGAATTCCTCACCCAAAAATACTACGCGATAAAACATTTCCAGTGCTTCCATCAGTTCTCTTTTTTCACTCTGAAGTTTTTTTATCTCCAATACGCTTCCGATCTCATCATAAAAGAAGTCGTTTTCTTTCGCTTCGGTTTTAAATTCCAGATGACCTTCCGGTGTAAATTCCAGCATCAGGATTCCGCCCACTTTCTGCGTATACAGTACACACATGATCTGCAGTTCCTGACGGATATGCTCCGGCAGTTTGGAAAATTGCGGATTCAGATAATATTTTTCTTCATAGGCACTCGCTCCGCACAGAACGACTGTCTCGTTTGCTTTTTTCATGATGTTGTTCCTTTCTTTAAATATACCCATACACGCCACGCACAGATACTTCGCCGGCATAGACATTTTCAATCGTTCCATCTTCTTTTTCTACCCGCAGCTCTCCGGCATCGTTGATGCCAAGTGCCATGCCGCGGTACTCGCCGCACGGATCCAGAACGCAGACTTTGTTTCCGATATTGACCAGCATCTGATTATATTCTTCCATCAGCCCGGACATATCGTTCGTCTCCTCAAATTTTTGATAGTATTCTTCCAGCCATTCCAGAGATCTCTGTATGATCTGTGCACGGTCCACTTCATGACCTGTGATCATTCGCAGGGAAATGGCTTTTTCTTTCAGTTCTTCCGGAAACTCTGTCACATTTGCATTGATACCACATCCGATCACCAGATAATGGATCGCATTCATCTCAGCACTCATTTCTACCAGGATACCGCAGATTTTTTTGCCTTCCCATACCACATCATTTGGCCACTTGATCTGGCAGTTCAGGCCATAAAGTTCGTTGACTGCTTTTGTCACTGCCATACCCATGACCAGAGTCAGCATGCTTGCTTTTTCCGGGCGGAGATTGGGACGCATCAGCAGTGTCATGGCGATTGCCGTGCCTTTTGGTGTCTTCCAGGCTCTCCCGCATCTTCCACGGCCTGCTGTCTGTTCATCTGCAATCACCAGTGTTCCGTTTAATGCCCCTTCTTCCGCCATTCTTTTTGCACAGATATTGGTGGAATCAAGTGTATTAAAATAGTTCACTTCACAGCCCGCCCATGTCGTATGCAGTCTGCTTTTTACTTCTTCTGCTGAAATAATATCCGGACATCCTAAAAGGCGATACCCTTTATTGTGTACCGCCTCGATCTCATAGCCTTCTTCTTTGAGCTGATTGATTGCTTTCCATACTGCCGTTCTGGATACCCCGAATTCTTCACAGAGCTGCTGTCCGGAAACAAATTCTTCTGCACCACGCAGACGATTCAGTATTTTACTCTTCATTTTTTACCTCTGTTCAAAACTGCTTTGTATCTTCATACTTCCAATGATGTTAAAGTCAAAAGATGCCCTGCGGATTGTTCCGTACTTCGTACTCCCACACTTCCGGCATCTTTACATCGACATGATCTGCATAATAAATGTCGCTATGAGAAGCAATGTAAAAATCATGAAAAAAATACTTGGTATGGTCTTCTTTTTATAATAGCAAAGCACCATAAGTACTGCATTGACTATGATTCCGCATCCGACAGCCAGTGCCATCATCTGCATGGCAATACCATCCAGCAAAAAGATTCCGACTGCGGATACGATCACGATCACAGCAGCGGAGGCACCTAAGATCTCCAGCCGTTTGATCCATTTTTCTTCTTCTCTTGACATAAATTTTATGCTCCAAGTGTTGCCGCCATAACTGCTTTTATGGTGTGCATTCTGTTTTCTGCCTCGTCAAATACAACAGACTGTTCAGACTCAAATACCTCATCGGTAACTTCCATTTCTTTGAGGTTGAAACGTTCGCCCATTTCTTTTCCGATCTTTGTCTCCCAGTCATGGAATGCCGGCAGGCAGTGCAGGAAAACAGCTTTCTCTCCTGCGTTTTCCATCACTTCTTTTGTTACTTTATATGGGGTTAATTCACGGATACGCTCTTCCCAGACTTCCTCCGGCTCACCCATGGAAACCCATACATCGGTGTAGATAACATCTGCAGCTTTGGTTCCGGCCTTGACGTCTTCTGTCAGTGTGATGCTTCCGCCGCTCTCTTTTGCATAACCCTGGCATTCCTCAACCAGTGCTGCATTCGGGAAATATTTTTCCGGTGCACATGCTACGAAATGCATACCGAGTTTTGCACATGCGATCATCAGAGAGTTCCCCATGTTGTAACGTGCATCACCCATGTATACCAGTTTTACGCCTTTGAGATGTCCGAGATGTTCGCGGATCGTCAGCATATCAGCCAGCATCTGTGTTGGGTGGTATTCGTTTGTCAGGCCATTCCATACCGGAACACCTGCATATTTTGCCAGTTCTTCCACAATTTCCTGTCCGAATCCGCGATACTCGATACCTTCGAACATTCTGCCCAGTACGCGTGCTGTGTCGCGGATGCTTTCTTTTTTGCCGATCTGGGAACCGGAAGGATCCAGATAAGTCGTTCCCATGCCAAGGTCATGTGCTGCCACTTCAAATGCACAGCGTGTTCTGGTACTTGTTTTTTCAAAGATCAGGGCCACGTTTTTTCCTCTTAACATATCAACCGGGATTCCTTTTTTCTTTTTCTCTTTCAGTTCTGCTGCCAGATCGACCAGATAAATGATCTCCTCTGCCGTGAAATCTTTTAAAGTCAGAAAATCGCGTCCTTTTAAATCCATTGTTTTATCCTCCATATCGTTATCAAAAATGTCACACTAACCGTTCCTTGTTCCATACTCTCTCAATCGACATCTTCAGGTTTATCTTTTTTTACAGTTTCTGCAAGTGCCGTCAGTGTGCCGGCAACATTCTGCAGTTCTGATGGTATGATGATCTTGGTTGCTTTGCCGTCTGCCACTTTGGTCAGTGCTTCAAAGCTCTTCAGTGCCAGAACCGTTTCATCTGCTCCTGCTTCTTTTAAGAAACGCAGACCGTCTGCATTTGCTTTCTGTACTTTCAGGATCGCTTCCGCCTGACCTTCGGCTTCGCGGATCATCTTTTCCTTCTGTGCTTCTGCACGCAGGATCGCTGCGGTCTTTTCTGCCTCTGCATCCAGGATTGCCGATTCTTTTTTACCTTCTGCCACAAGCACGGTGGATTTTTTCTCACCTTCTGCACGCAGGATCGCTTCTCTTCGCTCACGCTCTGCTTTCATCTGCTTCTCCATCGCATCCTGGATTGCAGCCGGCGGAATGATATTTTTCAGCTCCACACGGTTGACTTTGATACCCCATGGATCGGTGGCAATATCAAGCGATGCTCGCATTTTTGTGTTGATCGTCTCTCTGGATGTCAGGGTCTGATCCAGCTCCAGATCACCGATGATATTTCGCAGTGTCGTTGCAGTCAGATTTTCGATTGCCATGATCGGATTTTCCACGCCGTATGCAAACAGCTTCGGATCTGTGATCTGGAAAAATACAACCGTATCGATCCGCATTGTTACGTTATCCTTTGTGATAACCGGCTGCGGTGCAAAATCCACCACCTGCTCTTTTAAAATAACTTTCCTGGCAACACGGTCAATAAACGGTGCTTTCACATGAAGTCCGACCGACCAGGTCGCACGGTATCCGCCGAGACGTTCCACAACCATTGCGGTTGCCTGCGGCACGATCTTCACGCTGGAAAGTAAAATGATCAGCACGATCAAAAGAATTACGATCAGTATCAACCATCCCATGTTTTCTTCCTCCTTTATTTTGTTAAAATTTCACTCTTTACATTTTTGCTGTTTTTGGCATTTCTATCTACTCATCTACGGAAATTTCCACGATGTTCGGCATCTCCTGGAAATTGCCCTGCGGTGCTGAATCCGTCAGCACGACGGCATCTTCTAATTTTGCAAAGCTGATCGGACTGACTTTATAAAATTTCGTGTGGTCACACAGAACAAAGCACCGGTGGATGCGTTCGATCGCCCTTTTTTTGACCATCGCTTCATCCGGATCCGGTGTGGAAAATCCGGAGCGTTCGGAAACACCGTTGCTGCCCAGGAAACCGAGGCTGAAATTAAATTTCTCAATCTGTCTGCATGCCTCTTCTCCGACCACTGCCTCGGTGGACTGTTTGAGTCTGCCGCCGATCAGAATGACTTCCATACCTTTGCGTGCCAGTTTCTGTGCATGTGACGGTGCATTCGTCACGAAAACTGCGGTTGTTGTATCGGAAATATAATCAAGCATACATCCGGTTGTCGTTCCGGCATCGAGATACACAAAATCATCGTCCTGTATCAGTGATGCTGCGTAACGTGCGATCATTCTTTTTTCTTCTGAATTCTTTTCTTCTCTGCGTGACACCTGTTCATCACGTATGCTCATATTGTCCGCTGCGACCGCCCCACCGAAAACCTTGACCAGTTTTCCCTGTGCGTCCAATGTATTCAGATCCCGGCGAATTGTAGATTCTGAAGTATTTAAATGATCTTTTAACTCCTGAAGCGTTACACTTCCTCTGTTTTCCAGAAGTTTTAAGATCTCTTTCTGTCGTGTTTTTGTAAGCATATTACCCCACCCCTTTTCATACTGTAAAAAATTACATAGCTGTGTCCTTTGATTCTTTTTCATTATAGCTCATAGCAGATAAGAAAGTAAAGCAAAACCGCAGTGCTTTACACCTTTAAAGTCACTGCGGTTTTCTGAGGAAAAGTTCTATGATGAAGTTTTGGTTTACTCGGCTGTTTTTTTCTTAAGCACACCGAGCATTAATGCGCCGACTACGGTTCCTGCTGCCAGTGCAGCGAGGTACATCAGAGGACTGCCGACAACCGGGAATACGAAGATTCCGCCATGCGGTGCCATCAGTGTACAGTTGAATGCCATGGAAAGTGCTCCTGCAAGTCCGGAACCTATCACGCATGCCGGGATGACATGCAGCGGATCGGATGCTGCAAACGGAATCGCACCTTCTGTGATAAATGCAAGTCCCATGATAAAGTTTGTCGGAGCGGATTCTCTTTCTGTTTTTGTAAATTTATCTTTAAACAGAAGAGAGGCCAGAGCAATCGCACACGGAGGAACCATACCGCCGATCATAACCGCTGCCATGATTCCGTAATTTCCTGCTGCGATAGATGCCGTTCCGAATACATAGGCCGCTTTGTTGAACGGACCACCCATGTCAACTGCCATCATACCTGCTACGATGATGCCAAGAAGGACCTTACTGGAACCACTCATGTTTGTAAGAGCTGTGTTCAGTGCCGTGTTCAATGCTCCGATCGGAGGCTCTACGACAAACGTCATGATCAGTCCCACGATCAGAATGCCGAATACCGGATAGAGAAGGACCGGGGCAATTTTTTCCAGTGCTTCCGGAAGTTTTTCGAACAATTTTTTTAAGAGAAGGATAAGATAGCCTGCCAGGAAACCTGCTACTAATGCACCGAGGAAACCAGACTTGCCGTTTGCTGCAATTGCACCACCCACAAATCCGACTGCCAGACCAGGTCTGTCTGCAATGCTCATAGCGATGAATCCTGCCAGAACCGGAAGCATAAATCCAAATGCAAGGTCGCCAATGGATTTCAATGTTGCCGCCGCCGGTGTGATCGAACCGAAACTCTGTCGTGCTTCTGCCGTCAATGATGTCATATCTACACAAAGTCCATCGATCAGGAATGCAAGAGCGATCAAAATACCGCCGCCTACGACAAATGGCAGCATGTGTGAAACACCATTCATCAACTGCATATAAATCTGATGGCCTTTGGAGCCTCCTGCTTTTTTCTCGGAAACTTCTGCATTTTCTGATGCCTGATAAACCGCTGCATTTCCGGACATTGCCTGCTCTACCAGTTTATCCGCTTTGCTGATACCGTCAGAAACCTGAACTTCGATCAGCTTTTTGCCATTGAATCGATCCATCGGAACTTTTGTATCAGCCGCTACGATGATGCAGTCTGCATTTTTGATCTCTTCTGCAGTCAGCACGTTTTTCGCTCCGCCGGAACCTCTTGTCTCTACTTTAATAAAACATCCTTTTGCTTTTGCAGCTTTTTCCAGACCTTCTGCTGCCATGTAAGTATGTGCGATGCCGGTCGGGCATGCTGTAACAGCCAGGATACGGAACTGATCTTCTGATACTGCTTCGTCTGCTTTCAGTTTTTCATCCAGATCCGGTGCTTCCTGATCTGCTTCATCGACGATCTTCATAAATTCTTCCGGGCTTTTTGCATTCTGCAGTGCCCTGGAAAAATTCTCATCCATCAGAAGTACAGAAAGTTTGCTCAGTACATCCAGATGCACGTTATCTTTGGTGTTCGGCGCTGCGATCAGGAAGATCAGATGTACCGGCTCTCCGTCAAGAGAATCGTAATCCACACCGTCTTTTACAACCATAGCTGCCAGTCCCGGTTTGTCTACAAATGCACCCTTTCCGTGAGGGATCGCAATACCTTCGCCGACACCTGTCGTTCCCTCCTCTTCACGGCGGTATACTTCCTGGCGGTAAGCTTCCAGATCATTGATCTTTCCGCTCTTTGCCATCAGTTCGACCATCTGGTCGAGAGCTTCGTTTTTGGATTTCGGAGCACCGTTGATCCGGATGCTTCTCTTATCCAGCAGTTCTGTGATTCTCATAAGTTCTCCTTTCTTACATTCCATTTATAACGATGCCAGGCAAAATTGTCAGACTGTGAAGTACAGACTAATTTGTATAGTATCTTTTTGCCTCTACACATTCTTAAAGTGTCTTATAGATTGCTTCTACTTCTTCTTTTGTGGCAAATCCTTCGGAAAATGCACTGGCACTTCCGGTGGAAACGCCCATTTTAAATGCATGTTCGTAACTGCCTTTCTGTATATAACCGGCAGTAAAACCAGCCACCATGGAATCGCCGGCCCCGACTGCATTGATCAGTTTTCCTTTCGGTGCCGGACTTTCGTATATGCTTCCGTCCTCAGCAAGAAGCACCGCTCCTTTGCCTGCCATGGAAACCAGAACATTTCTCGCTCCCATCTCCTGCAGCTTCTTTGCATATGGTGCTGCCTGGTCACGCTCTTTGATCTCTGCCCCAAAGATATCGCCCAGTTCATGGTTGTTCGGTTTGATAAGGAACGGATGATACTTCAGTACATTGACCAGAAGATCTTTTGTCGCATCCACCACGATCATGACTCCTTTTCCTTCCAGACGTTCCATAATATCGCTGTAAATGGAATCCGGAAGGCTTGCCGGGATGCTGCCTGCCAGGATCAGCACATCTCCCTTTTTCAGTGTATCCAGTTTCCCCTGCAATCTTTCAAGCTCTTCGCTTCCGATCGAAGGACCTGTGCCGTTGATCTCCGTCCCATCAATGGATTTGAGTTTGATGTTGATCCGGGAAAAGCCACTCGCAAGCTGGATAAATTCAGATGTGATGCCCATCTTCTCAACTTTTCTTCGGATCTCCTCTCCGGTAAAACCGGCAATAAATCCAAGTGCCGTACTCTCAATGCCGAGATTCTTCAAAACGACAGAGACGTTGATCCCCTTTCCTCCGGCAAACATCTGCTCTGAACAGGTGCGGTTTGTCATCCCCAGTTGAAAATCTTCCACACCTACTATATAATCCAGACAAGGATTAAATGTTACCGTATAAATCATATATCTTACCTCTTTCTTTTGCACTTTCGTGTGCCTCTCTGTTTTATGATTGTATTATACAATCAAATTCATTCAACTTCAATCACATTAGTTCACAAAATTTTGTTTCTATTTTTGTATACTTTTCACAAACGTTCATTTTCATTCATTTTCATTCAATAAAAACAAAGAATGTGCCTTTCCACATTCTCGCGCCTGCGGCGGTCGCTTGCGATATCTACCTTATACGCCGCAGTGCGCATCCTCGCGGAGCGTTTTTTTACTTTACAGGAAAGCAATTTCCTGTAAAGTAAAAAAGACCACGCATCCCCGGCTTATATACTGCCAACAGACGCTGTGGTCTCTTTTCTTCTTTATGTTTATATCAATCTTCTTTTGCCGGCTTCCATTACGGCGCCCGCCTTATTGGAAACACCCAGTTTTTTGTAAATCTGCTGTGTATGGTATTTCACATTTGCGATGGTCATATTCAGTTCTGCCGCAATTTTTTCTTTTGACATACCATCTGCCTGCAATTTTAAAATCTTTATCATAGTATCTGTTAACGTCACTTCTTCTATGCCCGCCTTCAGATAGACTGGATAAAAACGTGTCATTTTCTCTGTTTCTTCCTGTACCCACGACCAGAACTGCCTGTTTCTCTTTGTCTGTGCCAGATCCTCTTTCACTTCTGAAGGTTTAAAAGAGGTTGCCTGAAGCAATGGCCGTACTGCTGCACCTTCTCTCGTAATGATCCGGACAAAATGATATTCTTCTGCCATTTTCAGGGCTTCACAGAGTGTTTCATCCCACTTCTCATCACCCATACGATACTGCGTGATCGCAAGCAGAATGTTTACTTCTATAGAAATATATGTCCGTTTCATAACCTTCGCATAATATCCACATTTTAAAAGCAGATTGTATGCCTGTTCATTTCTTCCATTTTGCAGATAAACACGTACCTTGGTCATATAGTGAAAACGGTCATAAATGGAAAACTGCAATTCTTCATCCGGTGCTTTCGCCATCCATTCCGCAACTGCTGCCTTATCTCCACTGTAAAGTGCACATCTTACGATAAAAGTTTCAATATTAGGAGTCAGGCGTTCTGCTTCTTCTTTTTTTACTTTATTTTCAAACCGGACAAGCAGTTCTTCTGCTTCCTTTTCTTTTCCATTGATAATGTGCAGCCAGGCAAGTATGCCATCCGCCACAAAACATTGTTCCAGCTTTCCGCCTGCCTCTGCCTGCATGCGTCCCTTATTCGCCAGCGTTGCCACTTCATAATTATCGCCGCCTTTTTCAAAAAAGCTTTCTGCCAGAGCCAGATTTACAAGACCTTTTCCATATTTCCCAAGTATACATTCTGCAATCTTACCTATACTTTTTGCCAGTTCCTTGTCATGTTTACTCCATTCACAAAAATCCTTGCCACCATTCATCTGAGAAGCCTGATTGCTGGTAACAGAAAATTCCTGTAATTTTATTTCTTTATTTAAAATCAGTAAATATGCCTTTTTTAAAATCTCTACCATATTTTCACTTCCGCGATGCGGAAGTCCAATATCCAGATACAGCAGCCTGCTTTTTGCTGAACGCCGTTCACTTCCAGTATGTTCTTTTACATACCTCTGCAATTCCTGATACCAGCGCTCACTTTCATCCACATTTAAAAGCAATGACTGCAGCATACTCATACCACACATCAGTTCCGGACTTTTGCGTATCTTCTCCTCCGGCAATTCCAGATAATATTTTTTGAGTTCATAATAAAATCCATTGTTCGGTGCCATACGCACATTGTCGATCAACACGGATGCGATGCGTTCTGTATCATTTATTTTCTGATATACAGATAATGCCTTTAATGGCTGCTTACTGATCTGATAATACAAGCCTGCATTTTCATACAATTTACGGATCTGTTCTTTTGTATATTTACGACGCATCTGCCTCATCATACTGTTCCGCATCTCATCACGCAACCGGTAAATTGTTTCGTTTCCATTTCTCTTAAGATCCATGAAATTTCCGATCCACTGCACTTTGCTCAACAGCGGCTCTACATCATTTCTTCCGGTGATCATCTCTGCCATACAGACGGTAAATTCATCCACGATCGATACTTCCATCAGAAATTCCTGTATCGACACGTCCCAGCGTTCATACACATGATACTCCAGATAATCCCACATCTGGCTGAACGCCTCTTTTACCATTTCCTGATAAAGTTCATCCGGCAACGGATCCTCTTCTTTTATCTGTGGGTTCTGTATCCGTAATCGATGATAGACGTTGTATGTGATCGCCCATCCAAGCGGCAGTCCCGAACAGTATACCTTTTCTTTTGCCGTCTGTTCTTCTGAAAAAACCATACCAGACTGACTGATATACTGCTCTGCCTGCTGTTCATCAAACAGTAAGTCTTCCTGCTCGATCACATAAAATACTTCCCGGTAACGTATCGCCATCAGCCATGGCGGAACCGCGCACCGTCCACTTAGGATCAGCCAGACATCCTCTCTCTTGATCAGTTCCATGATCGCCTGCCGGATATCCTCTGTATCATTCTGCATTGCCATATCATGCAGATTATTTATCACAACCACCTTGCGCTGTTTGGAGACTTTGATTTCCTGCAATTCTTCTGCCGTCACCATTCCAGCGTTAAACAACCAGTATTTTCTTGTTTTCAGGTATCTTGATATCAGTTCTGTCTTTCCAGATCCACTGATACCATATATGTAAGCGGTTACATTTTCTTCGTCTGCTGCTTTCAGTTTCCAGATAGCCTTGCGGGGTCTTATATAGCAGAGCTGCTCCCCTTGCATATTCTCTTTTTGCATATCTTTCCCTGCCAATAAAACACCCCGCTTTCCTGAAACTCAGACTTACCTGTGATGCCGTTCCACTCCACCGGAACATATGGCATCTTATTTTATAATTGTTCTCTTCCCGATAATAAGTATAGCAATTTTAGCGGAAATTGTACACTATCCAAACGGCTAGTATTATGCTTTATTTCTATGGAAATTTTAACCACTCAAACAGAGTAGGATTAGATTTATACATCAATCGTAATGCCCTGCTTCCTGACTCAACTGCCAGTAATATTTTTACATGCTCTCTTTCTTCTGTTTCATGAAGTTTTTGCACAATGATTTTCTTCATTGATCACACCAATAATATCCTCCAGTGATTTGTATGCCGTGGCTCTGCCTTTCTGATCCTCATAACTTTTCAGTTTCCACAGTTCCACCTTCGATCGGATAAATGCAATATCACTTCACTTTCACAGTCTTCGCTTTGCTCCATGAAGAATATATTTTTGTAGATTTTCCGCCTGCCTTAACCATCTTGTATGTACGGATTCTTACATAATATTTCTTCTTCGCCTCTAACTTTGAAACAGTCTTGCCCGTTGTCTTATTCTTTGATACCGTTACAGTTTTTGCATTCTTAAACTTTAAAGAAGTACTATACTGAATTTGATAGCCTGTTGTCTGTGTTGCCTGTTTCTTCCACTTAACGGTAAACTTCTTCCTGCCTGCTGTCAGCTTGGATATACTGGTTGATTTCGGCTTGATAGTAAAGGTTTTCCTGACTGTTCCACTGTAATTTCCCTGGAATTTTACTGTTACAGCATAAGTTCCGACATTTTTACACCCTTTTTCATAAGAAACAGTATAATATGCCGAGCTGACCTTTTTTCCTGTATCATCCTTCACCGTAACAGACGGTTTCTTTACTTTCCCATTATAAGTGTAGGAGGTGGCAGACAAGCTGATGTTGGATGCCTTTGGTATTACCTCTGTTGAAAGTATTTCATTACAAACGGAGCATTTCATGACGATTTTACCATCACTACTTACCGTTGCCTTCGCCACCGTTTCCTGCGTCTTATGACCATTTGCACATGGGTTTGTTTTCTGCGTCTTATGATCATTTGCACATGGGTCTGTTTTCTCCCACTTCGCATAGAGCTGAATATCATACTTTTTCTCAACCAAACTATTGTTCCAGTCCGCTACCCATTTATCTACCCAATCATAATTTTTTGTATTTTTAATCAGACTATCGTCATCTGCAGAAGGGTATGGGCACCAACCGAGAAATGTATATCCGTCACGTTTTGGAACATAGGCTCCTATATCAAAAAAAGTTTCACTTGTTGTATCTAATTCATGAATATCGGATTCCTTATCCGCTATCGTTCCGCCATTCGGGTTGAACGTAACTGTAAATCCGTCCTTGAAAACAGGGGACAAGGTTTCATCTCCAAAATTATAACCTGCGTGGCAAATATTGTCCCAGTCAAAAGACAAAACCACATTGTCGCCAACTTTTCTTTGTTCAGCGAACGGCAATCCTTTCCATTGGACAAGATGTTTCCCCGGACGAATCAGACCTGCCATGACAAGCTCCTGTTTTTCATTTTGAATATAGTAGCGGTCAGGAAGTCCTTTCTCTTCCCCCTCCTGCAGACCCTTATAGGACAATGTATAATAAGGCTCGTAAAAACATATTGTGCAACCCCAGTTGTGTGTAGAATATGCATCAACAAGAATCGTTTCGCCGTACTTGCCGCCTTTTATCCTCCCTTCAAATTGTGTACTGCTGCCACGCACCTGTTTGAGAACAAAAGGCAGCCCTGTATTGTTTACATATCCTGCATTTACCGTTGTTTCTCCACTCAAAGCTGATTGTAATGCCGCCTGTAATGCCGCCTGATGCTCTGCATCCTGCGGATTCTGTGCCAGTGCATTATCCAAATCTCCCTTGTCATATGCCGTCTTTATTACATTATAAGTATTGGTCTTGCAAGGGACAATTTTTGTAGTATCTGCCGTACTCCTTACTAATTTATTCGTGTACCACCTTGCTTTACCATCGTCCAAATCGCCGTCAGGGTCGCTGTCAGGATGAGACAGTAAAAGGGATACATGAGATAATACAGGTACAGCCGCAAACTCAAGTACACCACTCTGAACTTTTGAAATCGTACATTCATATTTCGGCTCAATGCAGAAAGACTCACCCGGCATGATCAGTTCATCGGAAATATCCCAGTTATTACTTTCATTCAAAATATGCTCAACCATCGAACTCTGTTTCGTGCTTTCCGCTTCTTCCGCAAACGCTGTCAACGGCACCATCGACAACACCATGCAAAGTGACAGCAATAACCTCATCCACTTTGTCTTTCTTTTTAATTTTTTCATAATGGATACCCTCCTTTGGATTATTTCATGACAATTCCATATTATCCTTCCCATTTTTCTGACTACAAAAAAATCAAAAGTTTCTATTTACATTATACTAAATCTTGCTCCATATTCATCTGTTCTTTCCGAATAGGCAATGCCAATTTATGAAACGCAGTATTGATTTCCTGACTGTATGCTGTATAATAAATTAAGAAATTACAGAAAAAACGAGGTGAGAATCATGAATTTCAAGGACAAACTTGCGGAATATATAGAGCTGTTAGACTGTACTGCAAAGGACTTATGCGAAAGTTCCGGGCTTTCAGCCGCCACCATAAGCCGATATCGTTCCGGCGAGCGTATTCCAGAAGCAAACACAGAAAACCTTATAAATTTAATAAAAGGGATTGTCTGTATTGCACAGAACAAAGAAATCGCTGATGTTACGGTAGAGTCTGTATCGGCTGCGTTTTCCCCATTTGTTAAAAATAGCATGGTTGATATGAAGCAGTTTCAGATAAATTTCAACACATTGCTCACTATGTTGTCTATCAATGTTTCTGATCTTTCAAGATTTTTAAATTATGATTCCTCCTATGTTTCCCGTATCAGAAACGGTCTGCGTCAGCCTGCCAATCCAGAGGAATTTGCACAGGGCATCGCTGATTTTATTGTTCGGCGTTATCAGGATGATTCAGAAAAGGAAATCATTGCAGATTTAATCGGATGCACGTCAGACAAACTGACAAATCATGATGTATATCAAACACTCCTTGCCGAATGGATTATGAACGGGACTGGAGTTCCTAAAAATTATCTGGCAGATTTTTTGGAGAAATTAGATGCATTTAATCTGAATGAATACATCCGAGCCATCCACTTTGATAAATTAAAAGTCCCATCTTTGCCTTTTCAGCTTCCTACCTCGAAAGGCTATTTGGGTCTGAAAGAGATGATGGAAAGTGAGTTGTCTTTCTTAAAAGCAACCATATTATCCAAGTCTATGGAGCCTGTCATTATGTACAGTGATATGCCAATGGGAGAAATGGCAAAAGATAAAGAATTTCCGAAAAAATGGATGTTCGGTATGGCTATGATGCTGAAAAAAGGACTGCACTTAAATCAGATTCATAATATAGACCGTTCTTTTGAGGATATGATGCTCGGTCTGGAAAGCTGGATACCTATGTATATGACAGGGCAGATTTCTCCCTATTATTTAAAGAACGCACAGGACAATGTGTTTTCCCATTTCTTAAAAGTTTCTGGAAGCGTTGCATTAACAGGTGAAGCAATCTGCGGATACCATAATGAGGGAAGATATTATCTGACAAAATACAAAGAGGAAGTTGCTTATTACCAAAAGCGTGCAAAACGCCTTTTATCAAAGGCTTCACCACTTATGAAAATTTATCGGCAAGACCGTGAACGGGAGTATAATACATTTTTACAGAGCGATTCCCAGGCAGAGGGACACAGGCATTTTATACTTTCAGCCTTGTCGTTATACACGGCAACGGACGATTTGATTGACCGCATTTTAAGGAACAATAAAATCCCCGACACGGAACAGGCAGAAATCAGAAATCATGTTGCCATTCAGCGGAAAATGGCAGATGAGATTTTACAGCATGGCAGTATTACGGAAGAAATTCCTTCGTTGACAGAAGATGAATTTAAGCAGTATCCAATCATTATGCCTCTTTCGGGAATGTTCTATGAAAAAGATATTCTTTATAGTTGGGATGATTATAGGGAGCATTTGAAGCAGGCAAAAGAGTATGCAAAGCAACACACAAATTATACGGCGGTAGAAAACCATTCTCCTGCATTTAGAAATATACAGATTCATATTCGCGTGGGGAAATGGGTTATTGTTTCCAAAAACAAAACGCCTGCTATCCACTTTTTAATCCGTCATCCGAAAATGCGAAATGCCTTTGAGAATATGGTTGTTCCCGTAATGGAGAAATGATATTACCTGATCTGGTTTTCTTTTGCCCGATCTTAACAGGCAGGAATACCGTATCCGTAGATAGAACTGCTCCCGATGGCACCAGCTCCAATAAGGCTGACCGCCCTCATTGCCGAGCTGCGTCAAAGCGACTTCTACAATGGCTTGGCTGCCGCAGGAGCAAGGTCATACATAACAGAATCAATTCTTGCATTACCAATAAGATCCGGATTCGGATATTCGTTGACAATACAGACCAGATTTTGTTTCGTATACCAGCTGTCACAGAGAATAATGACATGTTCCCTGCTTTGAAATTCAGGCATGACATTACGGGTCACATTGGTACGAATCTCCTTTCTTTATTGCTTTTTTCAGTAAAGATACCTTATAATTGATGATAGTCACATATAAAACCTGTCCACCTTTTACCTTTAAGAGACGGAGTATCAAAAATATCATACAAAATAATTCAAATTTATTCATTTGCTCTTTTTCCTCTATAGACATAAACGAAACAGTCTAATGTTAACTTAATCCATGTATATTACCGAAGCCATCATGAACTCCTGCTTACATCTGACACTCATCACCTTTCGGTTCTGGAAAGAATACTGTTAAAATGATTACAAATTTTTCAATCTTTCTGTCTCTAAGTCCTCAACTACAAAGCTGCCGTCATTGATTTCAGCCAGTCGCTCTTTTATATAAGAAATTAGTTTGAGCATTGTATTTTTTTTCTTTTTCATGATTAAACCAGCAAGGTTCATTGTGAGAATCAAATTCATAATATGATGAAAACATATAAACAGCTCACTTTGGCAGAAATTTTTGAAGATTGTCAGATTAAACCCGAATTATTCACGGAACAGTATCTGAACTGATAACTGTACCATGAATCCGAAAATTGACCCATGTAGCCTAAACATCGTAATTTACTCTGCGTAGACGGATACAGATGCGAATATGTATTCAACGTTGTTTCCACCTTTTCATGTCCAAGGCGTTCTGCAATCTCCAATGGAATCACCCCCATATCAACCAGCATACTGGCATGGGAATGACGAAGATCATGAAGTCGTATCCGCTTTACACCAGACCGCGCAATTCCTCTGCAAGAAAATCTGGCATAGTAATCACACGGATACTCTTCGGAGTTTTCGGCTGCGTGATCATATCCTTTCCTTTCAGTCTCTGATAAGATTTATTGATTGATATGGTTTTCTCTTCAAGATTGATGTCATTATAAGTAAGTGCAAGCAATTCACCGATACGCATTCCGGTCCAGTACAACAAAAGAAACGCCATTCTTGTCTCCGGCTTATCACTTACTGTTTCCAGAAAAGCATTGAACTCTTCCTGCATCCAGAAGTCCTTCGGTTCTCCTTTACTCTTGCCAATCGCTCCTGCCTTCCTGCAGGGATTATCCTGCAGGTTATAATACCGCATTGCATAATTGAAGATTGCAGTCAGCTGGCAGTTCACTGTTTTCAGATAAGTAGGAGAATATCCTTTTCCATTCTTATCCTTATACGTCAGCAACTCATTCTGCCATGCACGGACGTCTGCCACCGTAATTTCACTGAGAATCTTCTTTTCAAAATAAGGCTTGATTTTCAGGTCAATAATATATCGCTTCGTGTACATAGTGTTTTCTCTGAGACGGACATCCATATCTTTGTAATAAATCTCCAGAAAATTTCCAAATTCAATATCCACACCCTGGCTCTGCTGTTGCAGGAAATCTCTTTCCCATTCCTTAGCTTCACCCTTGGTCCTGAATCCTCTTTTCTGTTTTCTTTTCCGATTTCCCTGCCAGTCTTTGTAATAGACCTGTACTTTCCAGTTTTTTCCTTCTTTGTAAACCCCCATTGCTAATCCTCGACTTTCATGCCATAAATCTTTTCTGCCAGGAATTTCGTAGAGATTTTTCCAGCTACTACAATATAGCCTTTTGCCTTCAATTCTTTGTTGTATTCTCGCATCAGACTATATGCATAAGTTTTTGAAACTCCAAGAATTGCACACACATCATCCACATCCATATACATTTTTTCCTGCATCATACTCATACCGCTTTATCCTCCTTCAAATACTGCTCAACATGTTCCAGACCATAGATCTTGTCCTCTACATAGCGGGTTGGCACCCGTCCGAGAATAACATAATAGTTCTTGCTTTCCAGATCGGCATTCATTCTTTCCACCACCCGGTAAGCAAACGAAACTGATAATCCAAAGAGTTCTGCAATGTCTTCCACTGATAAATACATTTTTCTCTTACGCATGAAACCATTCCTTTCCCTCTTCCTGTGGAATCTCACAAGTATCTTCTACTCCGTAGAAACGCTTCACAAAATACTTTGTCGGAACTTTTCCTCTAAGCGTCAGGTAGCCCTGTTCTTCCAGTTCCTTGTTCAGATTTCCGATGATCTCATAAGCCGATGTCTGTTTTACTTCCAGAAGTTCACATATATCGGCTGCCTTTAAAAATAATTTGTTCTGCATAATCAGTACCTCCTGTGTTTTGAATATTTATCTCTTCATATACTCTGTACTGGCAGATACAAAATCGGACAT
>OLQG01000975.1_pt1 | contig 20114 bp, 14 predicted proteins | sample 1672221 | NCBI WGS metagenome assembly OLQG01 (sample SAMEA3136660, study PRJEB25190) | human gut metagenome | biome: human gut; feature: human-associated habitat; material: faeces | place: Austria | collected 2013
CGTGCTGCAGCATGGCGATGGTCGCGCCATCGGCGTATCTGTCCGCAAAGCGCTGTTTGAACTCGGCGGAATAATCCTTGCTCAACAAATCAACCCCCCTAACGCAGAAGACCCCTATAGGAGAAGCAGAACATTGTCTGTCCAACTATAGGGATTCACTGCATATTTGGGGTCTAGTTCAAACCACCGCCCTTCAATTATTTCAAAGTGAGGAAAGCGTCCTCACAATTTCGGTACCCAATGCATATGCCAACAATGGTGGAATTGCATCGCCAATCTGCTCGTATTGATCCTGATCGGGGTCGCTGTGAAACTTCACATAAGGACCCTCAAAGATATACCAATCAGGAAAGGACTGAAGTCTCGCAGCTTCACGTGGGCTTAGACCTCTATTGGCGGTTGGATGAATCATCTCGTCTAGGCAATGAGAAGTAACCGTGAATGAAGGTTCCGAAGGCTTCAGTCGACGATTCCTCGCCGCATAAATCTTTCTCGGGAAGAACTGATCGACCTCTTCTTGCTTTCCTTCCGCAATGAGCCTTTGGCTGGCGGTCTTCATGTTCTCGCCTCGCTTAATCCTCTCAATGCGTCCAAGCATCTTCTTCGTATGGCCAGGCGCCTTGTGTGCGGAAATTGTCCTAGGTCCAAAATCAATATGCGAAGGAGGCATGGACAAATCGCCTCGCATCCTGCGCAGGAATTGATCCCTGGCGCTGCCTGAAGGAATCTTTTTTAGATCGAAAGAGTATTTAGTACTTTCGCAGCTAACCGCAATTCTAGGCAGGTCGGCAATAGCGTCTCCAACAGAAACGTATTCATAATCACAGCCTGGTCCATGGGTTTTTTCTGGATAAGAAAACTTCAATTCTGGATACTTACGATTGATGCCTACAAGGAACAACCTTTCGCGTGCTTGAGGGACGCCGTATTCAATAGCTTTCAGCAAAACTTCGGACTTGTCCCTAGAGACGAGCTTGTAGCAAGTTTCTCCGTCAATTAGCTCTTCAAATTCATCGCAAATTGCCTGATACATCGCGCCGGCTTTACCGTTGTGCTTTTTTGAGAACAAGCCTTTAACGTTCTCAAACATAAACATTTTCGCATCGACGGCCTTGGCGATTCGAAGGACGTTTCGATATAGCTGATTTCTATCGTCAACTTCTTTTCGATCGCCAGCCATGCTAAAGCTTTCACAGGGGGCACCGCCCGTGACAACATCTACGGAATCGAGACCGTACCTTGCCTTGAGAAGTGACAGAATGAGCTCTTGCGATACCTTGTTGATATCGCCGTAAATTAGTACAGGTTTTTCGCTGGGGACAAGAAAAGCATCCAATTCGGAGGGGTCATTTTCGTATTGGTTAAGATCCAAGATATCTGCGTTATGGGATTTCGCATATGTCTGAGTAGTCCAATAGCTCCATTCAACAGCGATTAGTGGCTTGATGCCTGCCCAGCGGAAACCAGTGGCTAGGCCACCTGGGCCAGAGAACAAATCTATGCTAGTCAGGGTCTTCCCGGACGGAAGGGTGCCGCCACCCTTGTATCTGGTGGCCCTGCCATCAGCTGGCTTAGGAGCTCCAGAGGGGATTAACCATGTCCCACCGATTTTTTCAGCACCAAAGATTCGACCTTCAGTGCAGAGGGTCTGGACGCGTCTTTGCGTGACCCCCCAGTTATCTGCCGCCTCGGCCGCAGTAATCACATCCCCCATTATGTCTCCTACCTATAGTTCCGTAAAACGAATAATAGGTATTCTATCTATGTATGGCGAATATTAAATTGCTAATTTTATTGACAGCAGGAAATAACCATCAGTATTCAATTTTGCCTTTTAGCTGTATTGTCTTCCCCCTCTTTTTTGAAGCATAAGTCCAACTAAATGGGGTTCCAAAACCAATTTTCTTATCGCAGGTCTTAATCAGGCTTTTACAGTATTCATCAATTTGACGAATTCCGATATTCCCTGAAATCTTATCGTGCGAGATCAAATAGTCAGCGCACTGGATTGAAGTGACATCGGGAGCTCCGTGTCCGCTGAACACCCAACGACATAATTTCTCGACATACGGCGCCAGCTCGTATGTGAGAGCGTCTGCGTCGCCTTTAGGCATATCCCTCATGCTCCCGGCGGCTTGGAAGGAATTCAATAGCTTTCGCAGAGAATTGTTTTCTTTGTCAAGAACGTCCGCGAATACATCCGCCGGATACTCATGAACGCTGACGCTTTTGTTTGAAGTGTTCTTTAGCGAGAACGTTAAGAGACGCTCAGAGCCATCTTTGTAAGTAACTATGGCGGCAACGTCTGTCTTTGGCATACCCCCGTTAGGGCGCTTGGGAATGCTGGTTGTAGCCTCTATGTTGCTTACGGCTTCAATTTGAACTTCAGCGCAATCGATGATTTTCGCAAACACATCAAACCAAAAGCCTTGGCTTGACGTATCCCCTTTTGCTCGCGCAAGATTGCCAGAATTTGAAAGCACGCTTGCTATGATAGCTTCGAACGACCTTCCTTGCGCATCGTGGCCTTTTCCGTGTTCAACCATTTCGGAATATTTCGATAAAGCGAATTCATACAATTCTTGCGCGGTCATAATGTCATCGAGGGCAGTGACGATTTTTCCCTGTCGAATCTCGTCAATAGGGCCAGTAGACCTTTCGCCAACTCTGTTAGAGTCGGGCAAAACAAGAAATGCATGGGTCACGTTTGGGTCGATCTGTTTAATATTGTGCGCGCTCCATTGGTGTGACCTAACTCTATCGGAACTAAGGGAAGCTGTCGCATAAAGAATGGCTTCGTCTCCATCTGAAAACACAACCCTTTCATGGGCCGAAAATTGCTTTTGGTCGAAGCCTTCATATCCGTAATGAGGTTTTCTTTCGCTCTCCAGGACTGCGCCGATATTTTCAAGCTCAGAGACGGTCTGCTCCATTAGCTTTTCGGCGCTTACGCCAGCTCTAGCCTTTTCCCCATTTTCTTCCGAGCTCATACAGCCTCCTTTGCATTGAATTTATTATCTCATATCCTAAATATTTGAAATTAACGCTGCTTAGCCAATTCGGCTCGCAAGCAATCGAAAATGCACAAACACGCAGTTCAAATCGCCAGTTTGTTCCTAGAGCCAGTGGGCGGTTCCCATTTGGTTCCGTTTTCTGAAAGAGTAATCTGAGTGTTCTTGAGGCAATCAGCTGAAACACTGGCGCACTCGGTGCTACTCCATAAACAAGGAGCCCAGGTAGTTTTAAGTCATCTACCCGGGCTTTTGTTCTATGGTTATTCGGTTTTCCCTCTGGATTTCGCCTTAAATCGATAAACCCATAGCGTTAAAACCACCCAAAAAACAGCTTGTATCGGTCTGTAAACTAATACTCTTTTTACGGTAAGTTACTCCCACTCAATCGTCGCGGGCGGCTTGCTCGTGATGTCGTAGCACACGCGGTTGGCGCCGGGAACCTCGGCAACGATGCGGCCGCTCACCTTCGCCAGCACGTCGTAGGGCAGTTTCGCCCAGTCGGCGGTCATGGCGTCGCTGCTTTCCACCGCGCGCAGAATCACGGGGCGCGCGTAGGTGCGCTCGTCGCCCATCACGCCAACGCTTTTGATGTCGGGCAGCACGGCGAAGTACTGCCAGCAGGCATGCTCGCTGTTGCGCTCGCCGGTTTCTTCGAACAACCTCTGGTTGTACGCATCCAGCTCTTCGCGCACGATTGCGTCGGCATTCTTCAGAATTTCGAGCTTCTCGGCATCCACCGCGCCGATGATGCGGATGGCAAGGCCGGGGCCGGGGAAGGGCTGACGGTGCACAATATGGTCGGGCAGGCCCAGCGCCGTGCCCAGCGCGCGCACCTCGTCCTTGAAGAAATGGTCCAGCGGCTCGATCAAATCGAAATGCACGCCTTCGGGGAACGGAATCAGATTGTGGTGGCTCTTGATGGTGGAAGCCTTGCCGCCCGTCTTGCGCGCGCCGCTTTCGATGATGTCGGGGTAAATCGTGCCCTGCGCCAAGAACTTCACCGGGCGGCCGTCCTGCTCGAGCTCCTTCGCCACTTCGAAGAACTCGTTCCAGAACTGCGTGCCGATGATCTTGCGCTTGGCCTCGGGGTCGCACACGCCCTCGAGCAGTTTCAGGTAGCGCTCTTCGGCGTGCACGTGCACGAAGTCCACGTCGAACTGCTTGGTGAACACCTCTTCAACTTCTTCGGGCTCGTTCTTGCGCAGCAGACCGTGGTTCACGAACACACAGGTCAGTTGCTTGCCGATGGCACGCGCGCACAGCGCCGCCACCACGGACGAATCCACGCCGCCGGAAAGGCCCAGGATTACGCGGTCGCTGCCCACCTGCTCGCGGATTGCCGCCACGGAATCCTCGATGATCGAGTCCATGGTCCAGTCGGCCTCAAGGCAGCAGATGTTGAATAGGAAGTTCTTCAACAGCTGGTTGCCGTATTCGCTGTGGCGCACCTCGGGATGGAACTGCGTGGCGAACAGTTTGCGCTCGGCGCATTCCATGGAGGCCACGGGGCACACGTCGGTAGCCGCGGTGATGACGAACCCTTCGGGCACGCGGTTCACCGCATCGCGGTGGCTCATCCATACGGTCTGTTCGATGGGAGTGTTGCCGTACAGAGTGCTTTCGCCCTGGCGCACGATCACGGCCGGGCCGTATTCGCCCTTTTCGGTATGGCCTACCGAGCCGCCCAGCGTAACGGCCATGATCTGCTGGCCGTAGCAAAAGCCCAGCACGGGAGTGCCAAGCTCAAGCACGCCCGGGTCGATCTTCGGGGCGTCTTCGGCATAGACGCTCGCCGGGCCTCCGGACAAGATGATCGCGGAGGGGTTCATGGCGGAAAGCTCGTCGGCCGTTACGTCGCAGGGGACGATGGCCGAAAACACGCCCAGGTCTCGGACGCGGCGGGCAATGAGCTGCCCGTACTGCGCGCCGAAATCGAGAACGACAACCTTTTGCTCAGGAAACGTAGATTCGTTCATGTATTTGTTCCTTTTGTCGTGAGCTGGAAATATAGGGGCAAGCATAGCGCATATGCTAAAATGCCGCGTATAGAAAAGCGCGAAAACACACCTCGGGCAAACCTCGCGTTTCAATCTTAACAAGAGGTTTACACGGTGTTCGGCTCGCCGCGTATCGCATACGCGCCGCCCGCGCTATCTCCGCATCGCGCGTGTTCGCTCCGGTTTGCAAAAAGCGTGCTCCAAGGCGCATTTTCTTCGGTGCGAACGGCAACGGGTTCGGTGAATCATGGCGGCGTAAAGCCGCTTTCGTATGTCTGCGCCGGTTTTGCGGGGTATCAAACCGCGATCACGAAGGAAGAAACGCATGGTTCTATTTGAAGCGCTGAAAGCGTTTTTGTTCGGTGTCGTCGAGGGCATCACCGAATGGCTGCCCATCTCCTCGACGGGCCACATGATGCTTCTGGACGAATTCGTCAAGCTCGAAGTTTCGGAGGCGTTCTACAGCACGTTTTTGGTCGTTATTCAGCTCGGCGCCATTCTTGCCGTCATCTTGCTGTTCTTCCACAAGCTCAATCCGTTTTCTTCTCGCAAGAACGCGGAGCAGAAGCGTACTACGTGGAACATCTGGGCGAAGGTCGTCGTCGGCTCCATTCCCGCTGCTATCGTGGGCCTGCTGCTTGATGATTGGATCGAAGAGCACATTATGACCAACGAAGACATCGCGGCCATCGTGGTGTCTGTCGCCCTGATCGTCTACGGCGTCATCTTCATTGCGATCGAGCTGCGCAATCGCCGCCTGATCGCAGAAGCCAACCAGCCTCGCGGCAAGCACGCACGCACCGACGGCGAAAATCCCGCGCCGGCGCGCATGGTGTCGGTCGATCCGGATGCGGAGGCGGAATATGACGCCTCGAGCGTCATCGCCAAGGTTAACACCTTCGATGAGCTCTCCTACGGCAAGGCCTTCATCATCGGTATCTTCCAGAGTCTGGCGATCATTCCCGGCACGTCCCGTTCCGGCTCCATCATCATCGGTTCTATGCTTGTGGGCACGTCGCGCACCATCGCCACCGAGTTTGCCTTCTTCCTGGCCATCCCCATCATGCTCGGCTGGAGCGTCCTGAAGTTCATCAAACATGGCTTCGCCTATACCGGCATGGAGTGGATGATCTTCGGCATCGGCTTGGTCACGGCATTCGTGGTTTCGGTGCTGGCCATCAAGTTTCTGGTGGGCTATGTGAAAAAGCACGACTTCACTGCCTTCGGCGTTTACCGCATCATCCTCGGTGTTGTGGTGCTGGGCTACTTCCTGCTGATCGCTGCGTAGCGATCGCGCAGCAACGTGTGTTCGGGCGTGGCTTTCGGGCCGCGCCCCTTTTGTCTGCCGACGTGCGGGCGCCCCGGGGCGCATCGGAGCCGCCGCAGCGCGGGTGTCGAAATCTCAGCATGCAACAGGAGAGTATTCATGGGTATCGTCGATATAGATTCTCTGAACGAAGCGCAACGAGAAGCGATGCTATGCACCGAGGGTCCGCTGCTTGTTCTGGCGGGCGCCGGCTCGGGCAAGACGCGCGTGCTCACATACCGTATTGCGCATATGCTGGGAGATTTGGGCGTGCAGCCGTGGCAGATTCTTGCCATCACGTTCACCAACAAGGCCGCGGCCGAGATGCGCGAGCGTCTTGGCAAGCTCGTGGGCCCTGCGGCGCGCGGCATGTGGGTCTCCACCTTCCACAGCATGTGCGTGCGCATGCTGCGCACCGATTGCGAGAAGCTGGGTTTTGACAAGGGTTTTACCATCTACGATGACGACGATAGCAAGCGCCTGGTCAAAGACATCATGGCCGAGTTCGACATCGATCCTAAACGCTGGCCGATCAACGCCATCCGCAACCGCATATCAACCGCGAAAAACGAATTGATTGTCCCCGGTGTGTTCGAACAGGAGGCGCACGACCCTTCGGCGAAGGTTGCCGCCCGTGTATACAAACGTCTGCAGGAGCGCCTGAAGGCCGCCAACGCGTTCGACTTCGACGATTTGCTGCTGTATACGTATCTGCTGCTCAAAGACCACCCCGATGTGCTCGAGGCGTATCAGGATCGTTTCCGCTACCTCATGGTGGACGAGTATCAGGACACCAACCACGCGCAGTACGCCATCACCAAGCTGCTTGCGGCCAAGCACAAGAACATCATGGTGGTAGGCGACGACGACCAGTCCATTTACTCGTGGCGCGGCGCCGACATTCGCAACATCCTGGAGTTCGAATCCGATTACCCCAGCGCCCACACGGTGAAGCTCGAGCAGAACTATCGCAGCTCGGGCAATATCCTCGCCGCCGCGAACGCCGTGGTGTCCAACAATGCGCACCGCAAGAAAAAGAAGCTGTTCACGGCAGCGGGTGAGGGTGACAAGATCAACGTTTACATGGCCTCCGATGAGCGCGACGAGGGCCGCTGGATTGCCGCAGAAATCGAGCATCAGCGAAGTGAGGGCATTCCTTATGGCGAAATCGCCGTCTTCTACCGCACTAACGCACAGAGCCGTTCCATCGAAGACATGCTGCTGCGTGCAGGCGTGCCGTATCGCATCGTCGGTGGCACGCGATTCTTCGACCGTGCCGAAATCCGCGACGTCATGGCGTATCTGACGCTGCTGGTGAATCCGGCGGACGACATTGCCGCCAAGCGCGTGATTAACGTCCCGCGCCGAGGCATCGGTCGCACCACCGTCGAATACATCGATTCGGCGGCGCGCATGACCAACATGCCCTTCATGCTGGCGGCCGAGCTATGCTTGGCCGATGAGCATCTGCAGATGCGCGCCCGCAACGCGCTCGGCGGCTTCCTCTCCCTGATCGAGGAAGCGCGCAGCTACGGCGGCGATTTGCGCAAGGTGATCGAGGCGGTCATAGACAAGAGCGGCATGATCGCGGCCTATGAAAACGAAGGCACCGACGAAGCACGCGGGCGCATCGAGAACATCAAGGAATTCCTGTCCGTCGTCGACGAATACGTCCAGACACATCAGGTGGAAGACGAGCCGGAGATCGCCCGCGACGACGCCCTTGCCGTCGTGCGCCAGCTTTCGCCTGATTCCCTGGCCGACTTTATCGAGTGGGTCCGCCTGCGTACCGACCTTGATGCGGCCTCTGCCGAAGATGACCAGGCCGTCACGCTCATGACGGTCCACTCTTCTAAAGGCCTCGAGTTCGATTGCGTGTTCGTGGCGGGCATGGAAGAGACGTTGTTCCCGCATTCGAATTCCTCGCATGACGAATCCGGCTTGGAGGAAGAGCGCCGCCTGGCCTACGTCGCCATCACGCGTGCTCGCAAGAAACTCTACCTGACGTGCGCCTATGCTCGCCAGATTTTCGGCGAGACCGCGGCGAATCCCATGTCGCGTTTCGTGTCGGAGATTCCTGCCGATCTGCGCAAGACCATCGGTCTGGGAAGTTCGGGCTTCTCGGGTACGGGATGGGAGAAGCGCGGAAGCCGTCGCGGCATTTCTGGCAGCGGTACCGAGGCCGGTGGCGGCCGCGTGTTCGGCCAGTCCAGCGCGGGCGGCAGCAGGCCTCGTTCTGCAGGACGTTCGGGTGCATCGTCGGGCGGTTCTTCGTTTGCGGATTTCATGGGGTCGAATGCATCGCGCACGTCGTCGCGCGGGTCCGAGGGTCGTGCGCTTGGCAAGGCGACCCACGGTTCGGGCGAATGTGTGCTCGGTCGAGCCAATCCCAATGCCGGTAAGAAAGCTGCGGCAAAGATGACCTTTGCCGTGGGGGATGTGGTTGACCATAAGACGTTCGGTCGCGGCCGCGTGACCAAAGTCGACGGCGATTTGCTGTACATCAAGTTCGCCAAAAACGGCATGACGAAAAAGCTGCTCAAGGATTATGCGCCCATTGTGCGCATAGATTCGTAAACGAAACGGGAGCCAGCGTCGATGCGGGCTCCCGTTTTTGCGTCATGCTTCGGAATGGCTTTTTTCTTGCCGATTCGGGGTTTGGCGTGTTGTCGTTTTCGTCGTCTTGTAGGAAGCCGCTGCTGTCAACCATCTAGGCTTCGGCGAGTTCTTTGCCAGCCATGCGGCCGAACGTCGCACAGCGTCCGGCATTGAGCCCCGCCGCCTGATTGGGGTATGTGCCTGCATAGAAGCATCCCTGGTCATTTCCCACGACGCGTACGCCTTCGATAACGGCCCCATCGGCACCGTAAGGCTGGCACTTTTCATTGACGACGATGCCGTCGAGGGTACACAGGGTGAGTGCGCATGATTTCACGGTTGCATAAAACGGCGCGGTGCGCAACTCGGAAAGACGGAATGCCTCTTTGCCGAAGTCGGGATCGACCTGCGCGTCGAAGTTCTCGTTCTGTCGTTCGCACGTCGCAAGGAAGGCTTCTTTCTTTTCATCTGCGAATCCCAGCTTTTCTGCAAGCTCTTCAAGTGTATCGGCTTTGACGATGTATCCGGCTTCAACGAAGCTTTCCATTTCGGGTCCGATCCAGTCGTCCATCATGGTCGGGAAAGCATCGTGGTCGGCGCCTTCGCGATAGCAGATGGTGGAGCAGCCCACCGTATGGAAACGCTGTACGTTTTCCTGCCAGTTCGCGTCCCATACCTGATGCCAGGTCCGCTGGCCTTCGGGGTATTTCGTCATGGCGTTCATCACGAAGTCGTAAGGAGCGCTTTCATTGTGGAATCGCTCGCCGTTCGCATCGACACGAAGGAAGGGCTGCGAGCTGAAGAAGTAATAGCCGTAATCCGATCCGACGGAGTAGGGGTCGCCGGATTCTTGCTCTGCGGTTAGTAGGCATCGATTGAACGTGAGGGAGGTGTGAACGGGGTCGAGTTTCGCTCCTTCCCACATAAGGGCCTTGATGCCGTCTCCGACGCAATTGGGAAACGCGTCGAACGTTCCCAGGCACGAGAGGCGTTCGGGCTGAAGGGTCGAATACATGTCTTGGTTGTAGGCGTATCCGCCCGTCGCGACGATCACGCCTTTCGAGGCGTTGATGCGAATGGGGTCGCCGTCGCTGTTTTCCGCATAGAGTCCGACGACGCGGCCGTTTTCGACGATGAGGCGAATCATGGGCGTATTGAAGCGCTCTTCGCATCCTTCGAAGGACGTGATGTAGGCGTCGATGATTTTGGCAACGTCGCCTTCGCGGGACGGGTATTCGCCGTTGGTTCCGTGGCCAGTGGGCCATTCTTTGTAACGGGTTCCTTCGGGCATGTTCCACTCAAGCTGGACTTCCATGCCGTTTTTATTCATTAGGTCGGTATACCAGTCGATGGCTTCGCCCGATTTCTCGGCCCAGAGCCTGACGAGTCGCGAGTTGATTTGGCCGAGTGCGTAGTGGTCCATGTCGGTGACGATATCCATGACATCGATGTCGACGCCCTGTTCCTGCTGTAGCTTTGAGCCGACTGCGCCGAGCGCCGACGACCTGACGCTGCTTCCTTGTCCCGATTTTTCGATGAGGAGCGTTTTGGCGCCGCTTTCGGCCGCGCTTGCTGCCGCGAAATAGCCGGAAGTTCCCGCGCCGACAACGACCACCTCGAAATCAAGCGTTTCGACGCAGTCGACATCGGCAATTTCGGGTGCGGCGCCGAGCCACGATGGTGTTTCAGCGCCCGTTTCCGAACCGGTTTCGCCGGCGCTTTTCGTTTCAGGCTTTGCCTGCGAAGGGGCGCAACCCGCCAGCCCTGCGATGGTTGCGATGCCGACGGTGGCTGCCGTTCCCGTCAAAAAAGAACGACGATCGATTTGTGGTTGATGAATGTTCATAACCGATCCCTTTCCCTGTGTCTTTGAGGGTTACATGCTGGCGGCCTTGTTGATGGGAGGAGGGGAGACAAGACCGCCGCCATGCGTTTTCTCAAGGGGAACTCTATCCGCCTCTTGCTTTATCCTGGTGCGGATGGATTGCGAAAGCATCGCCGAAAAGTGGGGTCTTTGGCTTTTAACCTGAAATAGGTGAGCGAAACACCTGGGGAAATGCGGCATTATTGCAATTGTCGCAAAGGAGGGTGAATGACGAGTCTTTCTGACATCGTGCTGAAAATCGGGGATTCGATTAAGTTTCGTCATTTGGGCATTGGGTTTGTCTGGGCGTGGATCTACTGTTCGTTCGAAACGTCGGCTCTTTACCCCGATCGCTCCGGGGTCGGCATCAACGCCGATATATCGTGGCTGGCGTCTGCGGCGTCGGTGGCGCTTTGCCTTTTTGCCTTCGGGTTCTTTTTTCGTTTTCGCGACCTGTCGAATCGCAAAAACCTCCCTTTTATCGCTGCGGCGCTTATGGCGTGCGGCACGTTCGCTTCGGCAATGGCGGGCGACTCGGCGGCCGTTGGAGTTTTGTCGGGCATAGCCACCGGCGTGGGAAGTGCTTTGCTAATCGTCTTATGGGGAGATGCCCTTTTTCGCATCGATGCCGAACGGGCCGAAGTGGCCATTCCCGCCGCGTCGGGCGTCATGCTGGCTTGCTCGTTCGTGTTTCCTTATATTGAGGGAATCGTTGCTGTTGTCGGGGTTTCGGCCTTGCCGGTCTTTTCTGCGGTGTGCCTGGTTTTGACGTATGGTGATGCGTCGGACGGTTCGGGGGAGGGCGGTCGAAGCGAGAAGCAGGCGGAAGCATGCGGCGTTCGCTTGCTTTCGTACGGATCGACCGCTGTGCATGCGGGTCGGTCGAAAGCCGTCGGAGGGAAAAAGACGACAGGGGCGCTGCTTCGTTTCTGCCTTCTTGTATGCGTCGCGTATTTCGTAATCGGATTTTTCTCTGCGCTCGGCTCGCCCGAAAGCGCCTTTCAAGAAGCGTACGGCTTCGATGTATCGACGCTTGTCGGGTCCGTATCTGGCCTCTGTCTGGCTGTCTGGTTCATCTTTTTCTCTTCGCGTATCGATATGACGGCGCTGTTTCGATGGCTGTCGCCTCTTATGATGATCGGCATCGCCGCTGCTTCGTTCGACGGAGTGCTGCCCGAAACCGTGCTTTCCGTTGTGATTTCCATCGCTGATGCAGTTTTGCAGGTGGTTGTGATGCTGCATTTTCTCGGGATGGCGCGACGTGGGCCTTTCGCGGCGGCTTTCGTTGTCGGCGTGAGTCAAGGGTTCATTCAGGCGGGCATTTTGCTGGGCAATCTCACGGGTGCGAAAACGGGAGATTTGATCGCGTCGGGGGCTTGCGAGATGTGGGCCTTGTCGCTGGCTCTTGTGTGTCTGCTTTCGCTGGCCATGGCTCTGGCGCCTACGGGGTACGTTGCCTCGATGCGTATTGCGCCGCATGGGGAAAGCGACATGCTGGATGGTGAGAATTCGAGTATGCCGCTAACGGAGGAAAAGGCGCGGGAGAAGCGTGTTGCCGAGCTTTCTGCCGAAAAGGGTCTTTCCGCAAGAGAGTCGGAAGTTCTGGGGTATCTTGCAAAAGGCCGTTCACAACCTTATATCCGTGAAGAATTGGTTTTGTCGAAGAATACCGTTGCAACCCATGTGAAGCATATCTACCAGAAGCTAGGAGTTCACTCCAAGCAGGAGCTTCTCGATTTATTCGAGGGATGATGCATGGTCGCATTAAAGTAATCGTACGCCGCGCTGCCTGGCTTGAGATTCGATGCGTTGTCGCATGGTGCGTTTTGAAAATGCTACAGAAAAACGGGATGCCGTCGAGGGCGAAAGCGGTCAGCGGCATCCCGTTTCGCGTTAGTGCGCGCAGCCCTGGCAGAAGGAGCAGGCGGCAGGCGTGGCTGCAAGGCCGCCGAGCGCGCTTTCGCGCAGCTCGAAGGGAAGCGAGCGTCCCACATGGTGCATGGCCTCGACCGTCTGGTCGAAATCGACCAGGTTGCCGATGCCCGCCAGCGCGATCTGCGCGGAAACGAGCGCGTTGGCCACACCTGTGGCGTTGCGCTTCTGGCACGGCGCTTCGACCAAGCCCGCGATCGGGTCGCACACCAGGCCCAAAAGCCCCGCGATCGCGTTCGATGCGGCGGCGAAGCACTGGCGCGGCGTGCCGCCGAACAGTTCGCATGCGGCCGAAGCCGCCATGGCGCTTGCTGCGCCAACCTCAGCCTGGCAGCCTCCTTCGGCGCCGGAGACGGTAGCGTTGCGCGTGATGAGGTATCCGATGCCTGCGGCATTCGCCAATGCGTCGACGATCTGCTCGTCGGAGAACTCGTGGATGTCCTGGCAGGCAAGAAGCATGGCCGGCAAAACGCCCGACGATCCCGCGGTGGGTGCGGCCACGATGCGGCCCATGGAGGCGTTGGTTTCAAGGACGGCCATAGCGTAGGTGGTCGCACGGGCGAGCAGCGTTCCACACGGCCCGGATTCCTCGCCTGCGGAAAGCGCCGCCGCCTCTCCGCCAATCAGGCCTCCCATGGAGCGAACGGGGTCGCAAAGCGGTCCGGTTGCGGATTCCCGCATAGTCTCGAGGGCTTTGGCCAGGTAATTGCGCGTGTCGTCGACGGCGATGCCGTTGCTCGCCAGCATGCAGCGCTCGCGGCGGCAAGTGGCCTCGCTGATCGAGACTCCCTCTTTCTCGCAGTAGGCTAGCATGGTCGCGGCGTTCGGGAAGTCCAGCTTTTCGAACAGGTCGGCCGCTTCCTTGGGGGAAAGGTCCGCGCCGAACCCTTTCGGTCTTGCGCTCGCTTGCGTTGTCTGCGGGGGCACGGCGTCGGTGGCGCGGTCGCTTTTGACGATGCGTACGTCGTAGATGTCGGGATGCTTGGCGATCGCGCGGGCGATGGACTCGTCCACTTCGTCGTCGGTCTCCATGATGGTGAAGGCGATATCGCCCTTGCGCTCTCGGAAAAGGCTCGTGGTGGCGATGTTGACGTCGAAGACGTTCAAGCATGTTGCAATGTGGGCGAGCACGCCTTTCGCGTCGCGCTGCTTGACGACGATGCTGTGGTATTCGCCGCTCAAGCGCACGTCGATGCCGTTGATGCGGCTGATGACCGCCGCGCCGCCGCCGATGCTCTCGCCGCGCATGCTGGTGATCGATCCGGTTTCGTCGGTCACTTCGATATCCACCGTGTTGGGGTGCTCGCACGGCTCGTTGGGAGCGGGCACGAAGGAGAACTCGAGCCCGGCTTTTTTCGCCAGGTCGAAGGATTCGCGAATGCGTAGATCGTCGGTGGCCATGCCAAGCAGGCCGGCCACAAGGGCCTTGTCGGTGCCGTGCCCTCGGTAGGTGTGCGCGAAACTGCCGTAGAGCGTGAAGGTTGCCTTACGCGGTTCGCCTGCCAAAAGGCGGCGGCACATGAGCGCGATGCGCAGCGCGCCTGCGGTGTGGCTGCTTGACGGGCCGATCATGATGGGGCCGATGATGTCGCGAATGCCGAGAACTTTCATCGCACGTCCTTCCGAGCGAGACGGGTTTTTGCATGCTTCGCGCACGGTTCGATCCGGGCGCGTCGCTGCCATGGTACACTGTCTGGTTGTAATTACGAGCGCAAATGCAAAGGAATCAAGGAGGAATCGCCCATGACAGCGCCCATCCTGGTGTTCGGTCATAAAAACCCCGATAACGATGCCATTTCGGCGGCGGTCGGCTACGCCTATCTGAAAAACGAGCTCGCCCGCGCCAACGGCGAAGACGCCGTATACGAGGCATGCCGCCTTGGCGGCTTCCCGCCGGAGACGGCCAAGGCTCTCGAGGATCGCGGCATCGAGGCTCCTCGCCTGATCGAGTCTGTCGGCGAGGGCGATAAGGTCATTCTGGTCGACCACAACGAGGCGTTGCAGTCCGCTGACGGCATCGAGAATGCTGAAATCGTCGAAATCGTCGATCATCATCGCCTGGGCGGCCTTGTGACCGCGCAGCCGCTTCGCGTCAACGTCATGCCCGTCGGTTCCAGCGCTGCCGTGGTCGCGCGCGAATTCGAGATTCAGGGCGTGGAGCTGCCGAAGGACATCGCCGCTCTGCTTCTGGGCGCCATGCTGACCGATACTGTCATCATGAAGTCTCCCACCACCACCGATTTTGACCGCGCGATTATCGCGAAGACGGCCGAATACGTGGGCGTCGATCCGGTCGAATACGGCATGGAAATCTTCAAATGCCGCTCCAATCCGGCGGAGCTGCCCATCCACAAGATGGTCAACGCCGACGCCAAGGAGTTCGAGCTCTCCAACGGCAACAAGGTCTACATCGGCCAGTTCGAAACCGTCGATTTGCAGGCCGTGCTCAATCGCGAAGACGAAATCCGCGCAGCGATCAAAGAGCTTGTTGCCGAGAAGGGCTATCAGTTCGTGCTCTTCTTCGCCACGGATATTCTCGCCGAGGGCAGCCAGTTTATCGTCGAGGGCGATACCGATTTCGTGAACAGGGCTTTCGGCATCGATGTCACGGGCAAAAGCGTCTGGATGCCGGGTGTGCTTTCCCGCAAGAAGCAGGTTGCTGCTCCCATTTTGGCTCTCTAAACGGCCGTCCTGCGCTCGCGCAGGCCTTCCGGCGATGCGCGTAGCTCGAGAGAGGCTGTGCGCGTATTGCTGAAAACTCGAAGACCCCGGTCGTCGAGTCGCTCCGTTTCCTGGATATCCAGAAATGGGGCGCTCGCGTCGGGGTTTTCTTCGTTCTGGTTCTTTTGCGTCGTGTTGCGCGTCGAAGCCGCAGCCGCGCTCGGGGCGAAAAGGGCGTTCAGACGCGGCTGCCGCATCGCCGCCTGCTTGGTGGAATTTCTACGCTGCTTTGCGAAAAGTCCGCTCGTCGTCGTTTGCCATAGTATGCTACAGGCCAATTGAAACGGTTGTTGCTCGAGTTTGCTTCGAGGGAAGAGAGGCTTCGGCGAGCGAGGGAGAGGGATTCGCAATGCATAAGATCGGTTTTCTCGGTTGCGGAAACATGGCGCGTGCCATTATCGGGGGCATTCTTGCGAAGGGCATCGTCGCTTCGGGCGAGGTTATCGCGTCGGCTCGCACGCAGGCTACCATCGACGCTGCGCATGAGCGCTTCGGCATCGATGTGACGCTCGATAACGCCGAAGCCTGCAAGGCGTCCGTTGTCTTTCTGGCGGTAAAGCCGCAGATGTACGAATCCGTGATTGCGGAGGCGGCTCCTCATTTTTCCTCAGAGACCGTGCTTGTTTCCATTGCCCCTGGCAAGACCCTCGCTTGGCTCTCCGATGCTTCCGGCCTTGCGAAGGTCGTGCGCCTGATGCCCAACACGCCCGCCGCGGTGGGAGAGGGCATGACCTCGGTCGTTATCGGAGAGGGCTGCTCCGCTGAAGACGCCGATCTCGTGCTTGAGATCGTCGATTCCTTCGGAAAGAGCGAACGCATCCCCGAGCATTTGATGGATGCCGCAAGCGCGGCTGCGGGCTGCTCTCCTGCGTATGTGTATATGATGATTGAGGCCATGGCCGACGCAGCCGTTCTCGAGGGCATGCCGCGCGCGCAGGCGTATCGCTTCGCGGCGCAAGCCGTGGTGGGCGCCGGCAAGATGGTGCTTGAAAGCGGCCAGCATCCGGGCGCACTGAAAGACGCTGTTTGTTCTCCCGGCGGCACCACGATCGAAGGCGTGCGTACGCTTGAGGCGTGCGGGTTCCGCTCGTCTGTCACCGAAGCCCTTATCGCGACGGTGGACAAGGCGCGAAGCCTCTAGGCCGAAAAGGCGAAACCACCATGGTGTCGAAACGTGCCAAAAACGATAGAGTCGATGATTCCCGAGAGGCGGCGCGTCAGCGGCTTGAACGCCGCCGTGCGCGTTCCGACGCGTCTTCGGGCAATGGGAGCGGCGCGCGAAAAGCGGGGTCGTCCCGGTCTTCGGCGCTCAACGTCCGCCCAAGCGCGGCTTCTTCCAATGTGCGGGTGATTCATATCCCCCGTCCGTTGGTCATAGCTGCGGGCGTTCTTTTTCTTGTGGCGTTGTTCGCGGGGGTCAATGCGATAGAACATTCGTGTGCTCGTGAGAACGCGGTCGATCCCATCGAGACAGATGCTGGCCAGCCTACGCAAAACGAAGAGCCCGCTCCCGAGCCCGAGCAGGCTGACCTTTCGCTTCTTCCTGCCGATTTGCCGCAGGAAGACGTTGATTCTCTTACCGCTCAGGCGTCCGACCCCCGCATTGTTTTCATTGTGAACAAGAGGCAGCAATATGTGGATGCCTTTGGTGAAGAGCGTGCGACGAAGCTGCTGCAGCTCGCGGCTCAAGAACCCGACGCGGTGGATTTCGTGGCGTCGCTTCTCGATTCGTATCCTGCATCTTCTGGAAAACCATACGAGGAACAGGTTTCCAAGGGCAGCGTTCCGCTGCTTTTCCAGTGGGACGAACGCTGGGGATATGTCGAATACTGCGCAGGGCCGTTCGGGAGCACGGGGTGTTGCCCCACGTCTCTTTCCATGGTGTATATGGGGCTGACGGGCAAGACCGACAAGACACCGGCGGATATGGCGGAACTGGCAACGCAGAATGGCTATGCGGCGGATGACGAGGGAACCATCGGATCGTTTCTGACGGACATGGCGCCAAGCCTCGGTCTGCAATGCGAATTCTTCGCACCCAGTTCAGCGTCGCTTCTGACGTATTTGGAGAGCGGCTACGTCGTCATCGTCAACGTGGGTCCGGGTGACTTCACGACGGCAGGTCATTTCTTCGTGGCCACGGGCGAGGCTTCGGACGGGTCCGTCAAGATACACGACCCGTATTCCAATGCGAATTCGTCGGTGACGTGGGATGCCGATGTGCTGGCGAATCAGTCCATCGCCATGTACGCGTTCAAGGCGCAGTCGTAGGGCGCCTTCGGTTTTTCGCTCCGGATGCCCGGCGATTGCGAGGCACATGCCGTTGACGTGGCAAGGCTCGAGTGCGCGCTTGGGGGTGTGGACCCTCCTTCGGTCTGCCCCCTGCGACGTTCGCGATATCGGGGCTTGCGGCGACGCTTTCTCATGGTAAAGTATTCGACCATATTGCAAGCCTCAATCGAAGGAAAGCCGCTGATATGAAGAAGATTTTTACCAGCCTGCCCTTCATCTTGCTGGTGTCCGTCGTTATCGGCATTCTTGTAGGCCTCGTTGCGAACGAGGCGGTCATGAACGTCGTGGTTACCATCAAGTATGTGCTCGGACAGCTCATCACGTTCTGCGTGCCCCTGATCATCATCGGGTTCATCGCGCCGTCGATTACCAAACTCGGAAAAAATGTGTCGCGCATTCTCGGCGTGGCCGTGCTGCTTGCCTATATCTCTTCGATCGGCGCCGCGTTCTTCTCGATGCTTTCCGGCTATGCGATCATTCCCAATCTCTCGATCGCCACGTCGGTGGAAGGTCTCAAAGAGCTTCCCGAGGTTGTTTTCCAGCTCGACATTCCCCAGATCATGCCGGTCATGAGCGCACTCGTTCTGTCCGTGCTTCTGGGCCTTGCCTGCGTCTGGGCGAAGGCGGACTCCATCGCACACCTGCTTGACGAGTTCCAGCGTATCGTGCTTTCCATTGTCACGCGTATCGTCATTCCGCTGTTGCCGTTCTTCATCGCCACCACGTTTTGCGCGCTGGCTTACGAGGGAACTATCACCAAGCAGCTGCCGGTGTTTTTGGTCGTCGTGCTCATCGTCATCGTGGGCCACTATATCTGGCTCGCCGTGTTGTACGGAATCGCCGGCGCGTATGCGGGCAAGAACCCGCTGAAAGTCATCAGGCGCTATGGTCCGGCGTATTTGACGGCCATCGGCACCATGTCTTCTGCCGCAACGCTTGCCGTTGCTCTGCAGTGCGCCAACAAGGCCGTTCCGCCGTTGCGCCGCGACATGGTGAGTTTTGGCATTCCGCTGTTCGCCAACATTCATCTGTGCGGTTCGGTCTTGACCGAGGTGTTCTTCGTCATGACTATCTCCCAGATGCTCTACGGCGCTATTCCCAGCATGGGTACCATGGTTTTGTTCTGCCTGCTTCTGGGCGTGTTCGCTATCGGCGCACCCGGTGTTCCCGGCGGTACGGTCATGGCATCGCTTGGCCTTATCACGGGCGTGCTCGGTTTCGACGCCACGGGCACGGCACTGGTGCTTACTATCTTCGCGCTGCAGGATAGCTTCGGCACCGCCTGCAACGTCACGGGCGACGGCGCTTTGTCCCTGTTCATGAGCGGCTATGTCCGCAGGAAGGGCATTGAGGAGAGCGAAGAGCGCGTAGAGCTGTTCAACGCCTCCGATGAAACCAAACTGGGCATCGGCTACGACCAGAGCGAGAAAGCTGCGGAGCTGAGCGCCAAATAGGGCACGGTTCCCTGCGCGCGGTGAGGACTTTGCCGCAACGAGTGTCATGCCAATAACGAAGAGGCTGCGACGAATGGTCGCAGCCTCTTTTTGTCTGTTTCCCGATGCAGCGGTCGCGTGCGATTTCGGGCCTGCGGTCAAAGAGGGGGAGTGCTGCATCCATTGGCGCGAAAATCGCCCAGGTTAACGTTGGCTATGACGACGTAGTTGCTTTTCGCCCTTACGACCAATGCCGTAAAGGAGCCATTTAGCGCCGTTGCGGCATTGGTCGTAAACCGAACGAGGTACCTGGTAGAATGGAGGCGTACAAGGGAGGATTGTTGAAAGGGGCTCCTATGAAGTACAGCAATATTCTTGTTCCGTACGATCATTCCGAATCGGCGAAACACGCTATGTTCACGGCGCTTGAGTTTGCGGCCGAAAACCCCGAGGCACGTGTCACGGCGTTTTTCGCGTCGCCTGTTCCTGAGTTCGAATCGACTCAGTTCCTTGCAGCCGAGACGGTTTCAGGAGTGCGCCGCGTTTCTCCCGAGGAGTTGGCTGGCATGCAGCAGGATTATCTCGATTATGAGCGCGGGTCTCTTAAGAAGAGTCTGGTCAAAGAGTTCGGCGAGCCTCTTATCGACAATGCCAGGTTCGACATCGCCGTCGGTCAAGGCAAGCCCAGCAAAGCTATTCTCGATTTCGCGAGGGATAACGGCGTCGATCTCATCATCATGGGCTGTCGTGGTCTGAACGCCGTCGCTGGCATGCTCGGGTCCGTGAGCTACGCGGTTTTGCGCAACGCAGAATGCCCCGTTCTGATTGAGAAATAGCAGACTCTTCCAAGATTTACGCGTTCATCGCTCGACAGGTTTAGATGCAAAACGACCCGCCGGTTTTGAACTGAACCCCTAATGTTGGACCTGGAATGAAGATTCATTCCAGGTCTTTTCA
>OLQG01000977.1_pt1 | contig 20097 bp, 17 predicted proteins | sample 1672221 | NCBI WGS metagenome assembly OLQG01 (sample SAMEA3136660, study PRJEB25190) | human gut metagenome | biome: human gut; feature: human-associated habitat; material: faeces | place: Austria | collected 2013
TAAATGAGTGTGGAATTTACTTCTGCACTGGAATTTACTTTTTCAAGTTAGCATTTTCAAATTTATTGTGAACATCGATGTTTTCAATGTTAATCCTTAAATTTTATAGAAGCTTCTAATCTCTGACATATCTCAATGAATTTTTCACTTGGTGGATTTGTTGTAAAACAAGTAATCTGATATAGCTCATTTTTATAGATAAATAAATAGTTACGAAAGTATCTCTCTTCCCCATCATATTTTATGGTGCCTTCCACACAATAGCCTTCAATGCCAGATACCAGAATTATCTTAGTCTTATTATCACTTTCATATTTATATTTTATGATATTATCATAATCTGAGAAATCAATATTCTTATCCCCTATATAATATGGAATCACACTAATATTTATGCCTTCCAGTTGATTTTGCTCACTAAAATAAAAATCCACATCAGTATCATCCGTTATATTAGCAATTTCTTTCCATTCATTTGAAACATCTACCATCATATTTGAATAGATTTTTGTAACACTTGTTGTTGAATCACTTACCTTTTTATTACCAAATATTATAATACCTCCAATGATAATGATATTTATGATTATACACAATCCAACAAATTTTATCAGTTTTTCCCTTCCATTTTTAGTTTTTAATATAATTTTAGGCTTCGTAAATGAATAATCTATATCTGCTGCCCGTTCATAATACTCTTCAGCTAAGTCTATATTTTTGTAAGCACCATCTCCATCTTTAAATATCCTTCCCAATTCATATGCAGCATCTGGATATACTCCGATATCTGCTGATTTTTTTAGGTACTCTATTCCTTTTGCCTTATCTTGTCTCACCCCATTTCCTTGAAAATAACACATACCTAATAAATACCAATTACGTCCAAGCAAATCCGCTTCTTGATTATCTAAAAGCAAATTTTCTGCCTTTTGCGGATTAAAATTATGATCACTATCCAAATATGCTCCCGCCAAATAAACTACATATTCTGTATAACCTGACGCTATTGCTATTTCAAAATACTCTATTGCTTTTTTTATATCTTGTTTGACTACACCACGAATACCTTTCAAATAATAATATCCAATTTCTCCAGCAGCTTTTTTTAGCCCAGCATTGTATGCTTTATTGTAAAATTTCCAAGCTTTCTTTTTGCTTTTTTTGACATTATTTCCATTCTCATATGCTTCTGCAATTATACTCAATGCTTTCAGCTCTCCCTTATCAGCAGCTTCAAGATAATAATTAAAAGCTTTTTTCTTATTTCTTTTGCAACCAACTCCATAATTATATAGGCATCCCAGTTCCGTTATCGCCAAAACACTTCCCTGATTCTTCGCAATTTCATATAGTTCAAAAGCTTTACATTTATCCATATCAACAGCTTTTCCTGTTTGAAAGCATTTTGCCAACTTATAAGTAGCCTCTGCATTCCCCGCCTTACTTAATATATAAAGTGAATCTATATTAATATTTTCGCTCTCATTTTCCTTGAGTGCGCAATTATCCGTCTGCAACTTTTCTCTACTATTTTCATTGCAAAGATTTATTCCATCAGAAGAATATAATTTGCTATAAAAATCATTTTTATCTGAATATTTATAATAAAAAAGCTGTTGTCTACGATGATTCCGTAATTTCATTCCACCCGATATTTCTAATTCTTTATCTAAAAAAACTAATAGGATTACAAGATTATTCTCTCTTGCATAACTTAATTCATCTTTACAATTTTCACTTTGCAAATATTCCTTTGTTATAAAAGCAATGAACACTTTAGCTTTTTCTATGTGTACTGCAATATCCTCTGCCCATTCACTCCCAGGATTAATACCATTATCATACCAAACACAATAGCCATCATTTTCTATCTTATTAGCTATTGTATTAACAATACCTCTATTTTCATGCGAATAGCTTAAAAAAATATAGTTTTCCTTTAAAATTTTCTCATCCATTTTATTTTCTTTACCTTGCATATTACGCCATTTATAATTTATTTTACATCACACAATATTATATGTCTTATTAAACTCTCCTCTTTCAACAAAATTATATTCCGCATCAATGACCATGCCATCCTGGTCATATAATATATCATAAAATACAATTACAGCATTCTTTGCCGCCGCTTCGGGATTTTCCCATAATGTCGCACTATAGTATTTTTGTTGACTATTCTCATCTATTTTCAAACCTTTTTTCTCTATTAGAAAAAATATCTCCTGACACATATGTTGTGTACAATCCCACGCCATTAACGGCCTAGGAATTTGCTCATACTTATCACCTTCTATATGCCGCATATTCTCTTTAAACCACTCATCCGTACAAGGATATGGATATCCCGCACTATCCAGGCGTATCCAATCTCCTTTTTCAGCCACTTGTCCATTTCCACTTTCTGAATTAACTGCTTCCTGTGAAAACACTTCATACTTACCATTATGAAGATCAAGCAATTTGTCTTCTTTCTGCAAATTTTTAAATAAAGCATTATCTTCACCAAGTTTATATGCTTCTACTATTTTCCCTTGTTTTTTGATTATTTTATACATAATTAATACCTTTTCCTTCTAAATTAAACTATTGTTATCATTATATTTTCAATATTTCCTGATAATATAACATTTTTACCACTATATTTATCTATATTGCGATCATATACCGTTGCTGATGTAATAGCTTCACGTACTGCATCCTTTACACCTCTTGCACCATAATTGCTATGCTGACGTTTCAACTGTACCATCAACTTTTCATCCATATGCTCCAATTTCATGTCATAGTTAGCCAGTTCATCTATAACAAACTTACTTACTATATCTGTTAGCGCATCAGCTGGTAACTCCTGAAATGCAAGGCAATTGGTTATTTTTCCAGCAATTTCCGGGTGTCCACATGCTTTTGCCAGTGTGTCCCGGCACAATTCCTTCTTTCTAAATGCCGATGCTTTTTTATATTCTACCATATCTATCGGTATGTTAGATGTAATAATAAAAATAACGTGACTCAGATCAATATCTGGTGAGTTATCTGCAAGATGTACTTTTCCATTAGAAAAGCATTCCATTAACCCCGTATATATACGATCCGTCGCCTTTTCAATTTCATCAAGCAAGAAAATCTGATACGGATTTGATCGAACTGGTTCAAAAATTGTAGGATCCTTATATCCTACATATGAAGGCGGACTGCCAAAAAAACGATTTACTGAGTGCTCTCCTATAAATTCATTAAGCGAAATCTGTTGAAAACCATAATTCTGTCCAGACAATCTTTCAAGAGCACCTGGCAATTCTTTACCCAATTCTGTTTTACCAACACCTGTCGGCCCAAAAAGCACAATTGTCTCTACTTCCGATTGCTTTCTTCTGAGATTTGCTGAAATTATCTCACTCACCTTCTGAATAGCCTCATCCTGACCATATATATTTTTCTTTAATTCTGCTGTAAGCTCATCCGGCCATACGATGCTTTTATTATTTTCTTCTTCTAACTGCCTTACTTTCTCTTTATCTACAACATCCCTTGCATCTACTCCCATTATGCTTGTTTTACAGACATCCGTTTGAGAATATCCAGTATCCTCATCTAAACTGTAACTCCAAACTTCATCTGTATTACATATAGAAATATTTACCTGCGTAGACAGCGGGTCAAAGTCAATAACAAGATTTACCTCACTAATATTTTGAGGCAAATTCAAGGTTCCAATGCTTATACATGTCTTTTGCTCCAGATTTACATGGCATATTTCAATTGTACTAACTCCACTTAGTCCCTTAATACTTTTCCTGAGACCACATGAACCATCCATTCGAATTATAACATGCATCCCTTCAGTATTCCCATCAAACTTCATTGCAATCCAGTCTTGACTTGTAAACATATATTACACCTTCCTTTCCTTCAACTGCTGTTTCAAGAATGTCATGTTCGCTCTCTCATACTCATTAAACTCTGAATAAATCTCACGATCCGTTTTCCCAGGTATTGGCGTATACCATGCTTTAGTCTTAAAATAATCCATATTTTTTTGAAGAATGAATTCATGACCGTGCCTAGCAATAATCTCATATATAATCATTTGAAGATCATCATCATCTAAAGTCTCAATATCCGACAATTCCAGGTAGCGACTTGCACTGTCCGGCATAATATAATCATTAGTTTTCACGATACCGTTATCATTATTCTCAGTCTGCGATTCTACCTCGCTATTAATCGTCCCAGTGTCACTGTTACTTTCTTCATGGAGTGCCATATATTGAGAAATAGCTCTTTTCGTCTTAGCTTCATGATGAGCATTATAGAATTTAGCAATCCCAAAAATAACTAATATAAATATGAACAGGACTAATACAATTCTCTTTCTGTAATTTGTATTATCTACATAAACTGAGTAATAATTATTTCGCTGTTCTCTTCTATCAGCTTCTTCCTGCGTAGCTGTATCAAGTGATACCTTTCCTGTTCCATCGTCTTTATAGTATCTTTTCCCTTCTATTATAACATAACTCATAAGTCATGCCCCCTCATTTAATTCCACAATTACTACACTCCGCATTCTTTCTTGTCATAACCGACTTCCACATAAAAGGCTTTGAAGTATCTTCGTTAAATATATTCATATATGGGTTTATCTCTTTATCAACAGGATAATTAAGTAAAATCGTACACTGAGTAATATATGGAAGAAGCTTCAACTGATAATCTTTCTCTTTCTCCATCAACAGATCAACCGCAAGCTTGGCTGTAAACAACGCAACTATTTCAATATCCATATACATGCCTGGCTGAAATGTCATTCGTTGCAATTCTTTTTCTGTTGCATAGAATTGACGTCTGATTGCCTGATTATTATAATCAACGCCTTTATCCTCCCCATATGTGCATGTGTAACAAGGCATATTGCAGTTTGGTTTATAATAGAACACCTCTCCAGTGGAAGCTCTTGGACCACATCCAGCATCTATAAACGGTATATTATATCTATCCGCCAAGTCATTACATATATACGCACAATGTCTGTTATCAGCACAGCATATTATTACAGAATCTTTCCAGATACTTTCTTCAAGCACCTCCGGGTCTATATGCTGAATCAGGTCACGAAAGGTGTAAACTTTGCAGTCTCGATTGATATCTGCCGCTCTCTCTTTGAAGCAGTCAACTTTGTATTTGCCTACATCATGAATACCACACTCATGTCGCGCTATGTTGTGATATGCCATAATATCATCATCTGCAACCAGTACAGAACCAATCCCCGCCCTTACCATATTAAGTCCAATATTAAAACCACCAGAACCTGCTCCTACAAGTATAACCTGCTTATTTTTCATCATACTGCATTCAGTGATTCCTTTATTTCTAGAAAATATATCAGAGGCTGCTGAATAGTACTCTATCTCAACATCACTATTTTTTTTATCATTATTTCCAATTACAATTTCAGGCTCACCACTAGTCCAGAAAATGTATAATGGTGGAAATAAACCATTGTCATATCTTGCTAATGAATGATCTAATCTACATGCTGCTCCTAATCTTACAGCACCTGCTTCAGGCTTTTCAGGCTTTGTCAAAATATTATAGGTTTTTGTTTCCGGAATATAATAACCAATAAGAGTTCCTTCATATTCCTGTTTTCTGAATTCTTCCGGAATAAGTACCTTAAAAGGCTTCATATCTTCAATTGAAGTCATAAAATCCATATACTCATCTACTTTATTAATATCAATTTCACATGTTTTTTCGATATCTACAGATGTTTTTTTTAATGCCTCTCTTTTCTCCACTTCACTTTTTATCTTCTCAATTTCTACAAATGGCATGGCTTCCATCACAGCGCGGTCGTTAATCTCATACTCAGCTTCTGTCTCTTTTCCCTTTTCGTCTATATACCAGAACTTTAATCTAAATTCCGGATCGACAAACATCAAACCGTTTACAACACCACCATACTGTTTTGCCAGATTGCTGTTTGCCCCGAAATCTCCCGAACTAAAATGTATACATCCGTCCGGATGTCTGTGCACCTGTGATACCGTCATTTTTCCCTTCGAAAAATCATAGTTTTCTGCTATTCTAGTTGATAAATGATCCACATAGACATGATCTTTTTCGCAGCAAGTTGGTGTGTAAATTGCATTAATTCCACTATCAGAGACCACATCAAAATAAAAATTATTACCAATCCTTAGTCCTGGCATCTGGATGATACTCTCATTATTGGGATGTCTCCCTACTTCAAGAATCATTCCCCTATATGTGTTGGTAGTTATATATACATGATAATGACTTTTTTCCTTATATCTTTTAAACATATTCATCCTCCTATATTTAACGGTCAAGATCTACGCCTGTCTTTTCCCATACACAATACACATCTATCCATCTCAGTACACGTTTCATCGCATTATATCCATTAACTTCCCATGAATTTGCCGTTTTAGTCTGACATATAAACGGAATTCCCATTGACGTATCAGTTACAAGATGATGAAATCCAGGCTTTAATTTGGTCATAGGATAAACTCTTATCGAACCACCATACATTCCATCTGCTCCCCTGCCAGGATGGTCATGCATATAAACTACATGAAACTTGAAATATCGCCATGGTTCTTCCGGTGACATCTTCACCGGAAGCAGGAGATTCACGCAAAAACGCCTTTGTTGATCAAAAAGAAAAGACATTTTCATCTCTCTATTATTATATTCTCGCATAAACTGAATGAATCCCTCTTTCTCACATTGCAGCAATGCTCCATTTCCCTTCTCATACCAGTACATAATTAATGGCTCCTTTACTCTGCAAAAACTTTATCTTCTGTAGTATGAATAATTGGTCCCTGATTTTCCGATGCCGGATCAACTTTAACAAGCGTTCCTCCTTGCCAGGCATATTCTTCCACAGCTGTTTCCTTACGAGCCTGGTCATTCATCTGTCCAAAATTTTTATAATTTCCTGTATTAATCATATTAATCTCCTTTTCTGTAAATCCTATCTGAACACAGATTTAATCATGTAAATTACTGCAAATACTACAATAATAATTGGTATAACCGCATTAATCCAGCTCAACACAGAATCTGTAAATACAGCACCTATATACTTTCTGTATTTTATGCAGCTATAAACAGCCAAAATCCCCAATCCCACGCCCCATCCTGCAATAAATCGTTTTATTACTCCAATCACAGTTATTTCCTGATATCCGTCTATCATGATTTCATTACCTCCTCCAAAATCTAGTACGCCATCTCCATCTTGACCTTACAACAGAACAAATAACTGCTACAGCAGCTATCAGAAAAGGAATTCCAGATGATAAGAGACTTGCAACAAATACTGCTATTTTTGCTGTAACTTCATCAAAATTTGCTACTATGAAAATCACTCCTATGAAAGATATTAAAGAAAGACCAAAAGTTGTTAACCTGACTGCAGAAACTTCCTTTATACCTGTTCCTCTGTATGTTTCCTCTTCAAAAATACTACCGTTGTTCCTCATCGCATCTTCCTCCCTTCCTTGTAACTATATTTTAATTCTATAAGACCTGCAAAATATAGGTCACTTGCACTTTAAAGAATGAAATCTTTTTTGAAAATCACAAACTATCAACTTCGTTTTTATTTACAAATGGCATAAATTCAGATGTCTTTATCAAATATACATTTTCGTTTGCACTTGTCTTAACAGCCATATAATCTGACTGATATCCCAAAACCGACTGTCTCGGCCATAAATCCTTACTACATACTCTTAACCTTTCCTCTGCACGAATATCCCAACGAACCGATTTTCTTAAAGAAAAAAACACATGTGGAACATCTCCGATTCCTGATATAGGATAATGATACTGAAAAGTCCCAAATATCTTCCTCGATAATTCATCAGTGACTGTTGGATTGTTGTGCTGAAACATAACAACATTTGTAAAATCCAAGGCTAAATCATTTGCATTTGCAACTAAATCTAATACATTTTGTGTTACAAGAACAAGCTCAATTCGTCCTTGTTTTTTTGCAGAAAGTAGAAATCTAAACAGTTCGTCCGTAGGATTAACAAAAGGAAATTCATCCAAAATCACTCTGATTTTCATTCTGGAATTTTTTAAAGCTTTATACAGTTCTTCTTTCAACCACTTATTCATCAGCTCCTGATCATGAGAACAGATATACATAATCATCCCGCTGACATGATTCGCAATGGCATTTTGAAAATTATATTCTGAATCACGTCCTGGCTCATATATATCTTCAAAAGCTTCTTCCATATACTCAAAAATCCTGCGCAATACTATTCCTGCTTCATGATTAGCCCTGATATTATCAGCCACAACGTTTGACAAACCTGCTTGAAATGCAAGAGCAGATATAAAATCATCATCTTCTTCCAACAATTTTGTAATGGCAGGAAATGAGAGCGGAAACTGGCTAGCTACTATATTTAGTAATGCCGATGCATATAACAGGATTTTGCTATTTATGCTGCTATACCCCAGTTTTTCTGCCGTATAACTAATTAAAGAAATAATCTGCTGGGCATCCAACTTATAAAACGGCATATAATTACGATCAGCCCGGCTTGTAATAATCTGCCGTACATTTTCAAAGTCAATATTTTTTATCAGCTCCATATGACTTGTGAGAACAACAGTTGAAATTTCTCCTCTTGATATATAATGATGAACAAGATTCTCGATTAAACTCATCTTTCCAGATTCTTTTCCACTAACTAAAAGATTCCCCGATACTCTGCTAAAAAACTCATCACATGTTACTCTGCCAAACTTTACTCTTCTGGGTGCATTCAAATATTCACATTGACGTATAACAGTATTTTTATTATTCATAAAAACTCTCCTTATTACATTCTTTGATATAATGGCATCTTGAATAGAAATGGCTCTTCCCATGCAAGAGATACTACTGCTTCTCCTTTCTTTAACGAAAGGAGCTGCCAGTCTTCAATCGTATGACCTTCTCTTTGAACATTGAAAGACTGCTGCTGAGCTGATATTGAGTGGTTTATATAGTTTTCACCAAGCCGTTGTATAACAAATTTTCTTGTATTATAGTCAGATACTTTAAAAACCACTAAATTTTGAAATGAAGACAACATGTTCCTCGCACCAGATTCGCCATACAAGCTTTCAAATCCCTCAATATTCTGACTACCACAAATCACCTTCATTCCCTGTGAACGTCCGAAATTTGTGCTATCCTGCAGATGCTCTAACTTAGGTAACTGCAAAGCTTCATCAAGAAAGAAATACTTATTCTTTTTTATTTTATCTCTTCCACCTAACGAATACGCCAACGCTCGATCTATCAACATTCCATACATTGGTGCAAGTACATTTCCTCGCTGTAAATCATATTCGATAAAAACCACCTTTTTCTGACTTCCATATACTACTTCTCTCATGGAAAATTCTCTTTCATGATTTGAGTCTGCAAACGGTCCTATAAACATCTTTCTCAACACAGCTCCCAGATAACTGTTAACCCCCTGCGTTTCACTACTCTTTCCAGCAATATAATCCAAGCACTTTCTATAGTCTTGCATATAATCAAGACTCAGGATTTTTTTAATATCCTCATTGGTACTGCATGAAAAAAACTGTAACAGTTCTTTATTATTTAACTTTGTCTGGTCTGTCCTCCAATATGTACGCATAAAATATACGATTACTGCTGCAAAGATTTGCTCTGCCATAGCAGGAAAAATAGGCTGCGTTTCACTATGCATTTTACTGAATAACTGGGTGGAAAAATCCAACGCATCTGTATCAGAATCTGTAGAATACACAAGTCTCCCATCCATTCCCCGTGGCATAATTTCAGCAAACAGATTATGACAATATGTCAAACTTCTATACTCTTCACCAGTGCCAATCACTATCTTGTCTTTATCCTCAATCATTCCGCCAAATTCTGATAAATAGTCACCTTTACTGTCAAAAACTATGGCAAAGTCTTCGGGTTGCATATTTTCCAATATGGATTTTAAATTAGCATTTATAAAGTTTGTTTTACCTGTCCCTGGGGCGCCAATCACAAGCATGCCAAGCCCCAGCCTATCACCATTTATTCCTATTTTTAATCCTGTACCCGGATCTGTTAAAACAGCATACGGATGCTCCGAGCTTTCGGCAGTCCATACTGGAACAGAATTTGCCTCTATATTTCCTCCAAATAGTTCTTTCGAATATACGTTTTCATTCTTGCCAGTTCTTCCTGACCAGTTTATCTGATTCCCAATAAAATTTTTTCTGTAATCAAATGACATAAAGTGTACCCCTCCCTAATTTATAAACCTAATCCTTCTTCTTCCAATCCACCTTCTTCTACTCCGCCATCATCAATCCCCTCTCCTTCAATACTTGAAATTCCCTCTTCTTCATCAATATCCATCTCTGAATATGCATCAATCCCATCACTCTGTAGCTGTGCATCCTGAAATTCTTGTACTGCAGCAAGATAATTTTCACTCATCTGTGCTGTTTCATTTACAGCCTCATCATTTGATATTAAATTATCATTAACTGAATGCTCATAAAATGCAATAAATGAACCTCTCAGACTTTCGTTGTACTGTTGTAAACTTACCGGCTTTGGATCAAATGACATGTTTTTTTCCTCCATATTCATAGATATTTCCTGTATCAGACTATTATAAGAGACAATCATCTCCGCTTTTACCATTGCCTCGGTTCTCCGGTCAACCAATTTGTCGGTTTTAAAATACTGGTTCTGGAGAACCTGAGATAAATCATTTTTAAAATTTGGATTGTTAAAAAGCTGTATTGCCTCCTGCTCCCTGACCTGATATCCTGTTGTCTCAATTGATTTGTTGTACTGTTCAAAAGAGTGTTCATTACCATATTTTGCTGTAATGCAATTTAATATTTCACCTGTCTTTTCTTCTGCTCTCAGAAAAGCATCTCTTTCTGTCGGTTGAAAATAATATAAGTAATACCCCATAGGACTTTCGCCAACCAGGTAATGACACCCCAATTGTGTATTTCCATACAAGCATACAGGACTACACGTGAAATCATTAGCCTCATATTCCGATTTCATCTGCAAATCGTCTGTATCAATTATCCCATCTACTATCTGCGACTGAATACAATGAGTATTCTCATGAATTGCCGTATTAAGAGTCTGAATATTATAATCCTCTATATTGTGATTAATTATTCTCCCTTTATACTCACAGCTCTGAATACCAAAAACCGCCATATCACGGTTTATATTAATAACCCCATCCGCTGTGTTTCCACTTTCATTTACTGGCAAATCAATAAATCTCACTTCAGGTGAGCCAATCTCTCCCCTCTCTACAGCATCACGATTTACAGTTTCCTGAACCAAATCAAGTTTTTCTTCCTCTCTGAGTTGTGAATAAGCGGATTCCCTATACATCGAATAGAGTTCTTCATTACTCAGATTAGTATATCTTGTAGAGTGAACTCCATAACTCATAATATCTACCTCCTCATCTCCCAGATTTTAAATTCCGCCTGTTCAAATTTACTCTGACTTAAATCCATCATGACCTCGAGTGCTCTCAGAAAATCAGTACTTTTCCAAATACTTAAAATCATAGGAATTGAATAATCCGAAATATATATATCTGAAATACTGTCACCTTGAATCCATTCACAGATATTTTTATATAGTTTCTCAGGACATTTCTTCAAAATAAAAATGGCCTCTCTGTGAGCATTACCGTTGTCCATACTATATTCATCACATATCTTTTTAGTAAGCATACGAACATCAATATTATCCATAAGTATCCCTCCATCTTCTTTGATAATAAAACCATACCATAATGCCTCTGTAGTGTCACTTATTGATCAATTTAACTTTTGAAACCCATTTTGAAATCTTTAAATTATATTGATTTACACAATAGATAAGTATATTATAAAAGCACAAACATTATTGGCCGAGAGAATTATCAGCTTTAAAAAAACATCATTCAGAATTGACTATTAAACTTTACAAAGGAGGCTTTTACTATGATCCAATCCCTTAAATTAAATATTCTTATTCCATTACAATATGAAAAAAGTGATTTTTCTAAAACAAGAGAAGCCAATTTACAGTTTTCAAAAGAACAAACAGATCAGCTAAAAGAATCAAGACTTTATGATTCGACTGAATGGTTCCATTATTGCTTTAGAAATAAACCTTTGGAGGCCAATTTCCAAATGATTAATTCGCCCCTTCTTACCGATAATGATTACTGTATCAGCCGAATCGAACTGGATTCTGTTGTCAGAGTTCTAACCGGACTACATAAAAACGAAAACACAAAATATATTCTAAAAGGTAAAAATGATATTGAATTTAGATTTGGTAAATTAAGAATTCTCTTTACACAAAGCAGCTTTGCGTTCTTACATATTGAGGTATACACTTCTGAACTTTCAGAAAAAGACACTTTGCTATTTTTGAACACGTTTGGACAAGTTACTAATAATAAACCTTGTATTGAGTACAAGAAGAAACTATCAAGATATGAAGAAGAAACTATAAAAATTAACTTTAAGGATATTATTTTGACTATAATTAACCTACAGTCATATGTACCTCTGTATTTATATAGAAACAGAATTACTCCATATTTCCAAATTTGCATGATTGGTTCTAATGCACCTGATGATAAGCTAATGTTTTTTGATTCTGTACAGTCACTTTCCAAACGTGCAAGTATGAGAGAAATAGATACTTCCATAATATACATAGGCAAGGAACCTTATATATCTAGATTTGCAGGAGATAAAACCTTTTGTATCTATGGAGATACCGATACCTGCGGCGATGATAATCTGGATTTTATAACCGACATAAAAAATGGATTGACAAAATCTGCCACTGAAAATTACACTACTATATACGCTTTCCTACTCTCTCTGCAGCTTATAGCTGCCAAAAATGACATATACGATGTTGACATGGAATATCTAATAAATGCACCAATTCGATTATCTGACGAAGATAATATAAGGGAATTTTACGATAAATGCATTTTTAAGAATGGATGGAATCTCAAAGAAATTATTTCCGATTTTAAAACCAGAATTCAGATTAGTGGTTTAAATCCCGTAAAGCAATTTGTAAAAAGATGGCAAGGTACTCCAAAGAGTAATTCTAATGTTTATTTTACAAAATCCCCATTCTTATTTATAAGCTATGCACATGCTGATAAAGACATCGTATATCCAATTATAAAAAAGCTTCAAAATAAAGGAGTTCGAATTTGGTATGATACAAGACTACGACCTGGTGATGAATGGCCTGAAGAAATAGGGTGGAATATAATCGACTGTACTCTATTTATTGTTATGCTGTCGGACGCTGCAGTTCTTTCAATACACGTTCGTGAAGAACTTAATATGGCAAATGGCAGACATAAAAATCCGTTCGGTGTAAAAGTACAACCACTAAAAGATATTAAATTATCCCCTGGAATGGAATTGCAACTTAGCCTAAATCAAATGATTGATAGTGCATTATCAGAGTACGACATTGTTGACAATATCTTTTCACTTATTTCAACTAAATATCCAGAGTTAATTGAAAAAACCATGAATTCATGATACTCAATATTTTATAATACTCTGCCTGATATCATTCACTATATATTATTCATGTAATGAAAGAGCACATATTGTACAATACTTATATTTTGTAATACTTATGTACATTACGCGCTCTTTTTATTATTTTAAATAACTTCTTACCAATATGAATGAAGTGTTTTGCTTTATTCTGGCAAATCAAATATCAAATTCAAGAACGGATTGTAGGTTAATCCATCACCGCCACTATTTTTATCTCTATTTCTATTTCCATTTTTATTATTATTTTTTGTTTTCCTATTATTCACATTTTTCTTGTCCTTATTTTGATTAAAGTTGTCTTTCCTTAACAGAATTTTTACATTCGATTCAATATCCGGATAGTATAATAACTTTTTTATTGTTTCCAAATATCTCTTATCTTTTGCATCAGTTATTAAAGTTCCGTCTTTTATTTTGTATTCGAAGGAATCAGATTTAATGCTACTAATACATAATTTAGCACATGGCTTAGTATCTTTACCAATCTTTTTAATTCCAGATTCAAATATTGGTTCAATAATTACATTATGTCTAAGTAAAATATTTTGCAAAAGATTCAAAACATTTTTCTGATACTTCATATCATATGTAAAAAACCTGTCAAATATTTCACTATATAAGGATATTATGCTCCTATACCCACCAAGATAAAATTTAAAATGATCAATGCCATTTCTAAGATTTATAATATCTTCATGTTCCGGCAACACTTCAAACACCTCAAGACCGGCATTATAAAGAGTATCTGCCGCCAGCTTGAGATACAAAGAGTATCCGCAAAATGCACCTATCTTTCCTCCTACTCTGCCTTTGACACACTGACTCTCTAATTTATTCTTGTCCTTCCCTGGTGCATATATAGCAACACCATTAACATACATTCCAATTATCTGATGAAGAATTGCATCTTTAATCGATATATCATCCAATACCAGATTTTTATATTCTTCCGGTTTCGCAGAGTCATTTCTAAGACAGTTATAATGAAAACCTAATTGAAAATACAGTAAATCCCTTTCTCTCATGAAAGACCAGTTTATCAATTGTCCCAGTAGCTCATTGATTATTTCACCATATTCTACAACATCGCGAAGCTCTACCCTGTTTTTTAGCTTCTGATATTTAAGTATTTTCTTCTGCTCTTCGTCTGTAAGCTCTGCGCCTTTTATCTTACATGTGGTTATCTCATCTTTTTGATTATAAAAATCTTCAATTTCATCTTTTGAAACAGGTTCAATAATATCCCTAAGAATATAATCCGCCGCAAACAACTTTGATTGTACTATATTTCGGTTTACTTTTGGATTACTTGGATCAACATACAAATCCACCTTACCTTGATCACTAAACTCTACCAATGCACTGTACTCTGAAGGCATATCAGAATTATCAAAATCTACGTATGATTTTAAATATGCAGCGTAATCATCTTTATCATAAAAATAATCCTCAAACTCATTTGATACTCTGGAAGACAATAACAAGCACACTTCGATAACCTGCACCCATTTGTCAACTACATCTAAATTCTGTACGATTACATGTAGCTCATTTCCTATACCATCGGCTCTTCTTTTTATATCATTTACATATTGTATATAAGATCTCATAGAACCTGCCATAAGATTTAGAGACCTTGAATTTAAAAACTTTCCAACAATATACCATTTTTGGAGTTCTGGGCTTTTTCTAACTTCTTCGCATAATGATACGTATTTTTTTGATGTCCATTCAGGCAGAAACTGCTCTTTATCAATCTCTTTAAGGCAATTAACCTTTAACGGCTTTCCTATAAATCCAAATAACTCCTCATTATGTTGTAAATAAGACGCAAATGCATTTGCTATTACTTTTTTCAATAAGAGTTTATAGTGTTGATAAATAGGCATATCAACTATCGAATCCTTTGAACTTCTCACCTTTTTAAACTGATTATTCTGCTGATTATACTCTGTCATGTACATCTGGCAAACCTGTGAAAAAGAAGTACACGAACTTTTAATATTTTTATAATTATTTCTAAAGTTCTTAACTGCAAGCTCCTGATCTTTATTATCTCCCTTAAGATTATTTACAGATTCTTCAAATAACGCTAAAGCCTCATCTGACTGTAAAAAAGAATTATAATATATTTCCTTTAGTAAATAATAGCACGCGCTATACCACTTTTCCAAAGTGTCTTCATCATATCCCGGCTTTTGGTATTTGAGAGTGCTTGTTATATTTTCAGGAAAATATTTCCTAACCATCACACTGTTATATGATGGTACCTGCGCCGCTCTGGATACTTTGTTATTATAAAGATGATCTAGCATTTTTTTTAAATCATTATCACTATAAAATACTGGAAGATTATTTGAATAAAATCTATCCTTTTCAATATCAAGACAAATCTCCGTTTCTTTTATAAAAAGCTTTCCAAAAAATTCTGTATTCCATATATCATTATTCACTAATGCGGTCTTAAAATGAAAGCTTTCATTTCTAGCTGCGTAAACAGCCTTACGTAAATCATCTATAAAGCAAACTTCATAATTGTACTTATTTCCTTTATAGGCTTCCCTAAAAGCATCAATATCCCATGAAGATTTTCCTCCAAAGAACTGTAATACTACAGAAACTGATGCCATGTCATCTTTATTCTTTAGTTTATTTGCAATGTCTTTTTTATTCCATATTAAGAAATCTGATTCTTTATCCTTAAGATTTGTCATATCACATACTGCCCTTGCGAGATTATTAGCAGCAAAGGCTACATTGACTGCTAATTCTCTTTGTAATGCTTCCTGAGCCTTTATCATTTCATAATCAAATGACGTTATTCCGTGCTTTATTTTTTCATCTATACTACCTAGATTTTTAACCTTCTTATCTTTCCATATGTCATCTACTGTAAAATTATATATAACTTTGCCCAATGCAATATACTTTATACTGATGAGGTTAATTGCATCTCTCCACACTTTCTCAGTTAAATATCCCCTGCGAAGTTTAAACAATGTTTCTGCTTTACAACTCTTAAGTATACGTTCAACAGCATTTTCAATATGATGTATCCAATATTGATTAATAGAATCATTTTCAAAGAAAAGATTTTCCGTCGAATTATACTTTTCTACAACGGCTCGCGTATATCGATAACATATCATATTTTGTTTTCTTATACTATCAGTAAGCCTCTTGCGTGCTTGTTTTTCCAGAACAGCATCTAACTTAATCTTCTCCGTCTCTGCTGTAAACAATTCATCTGGTATATCAACAAACAGCTCCGTGTTTTTTTTACCGGTCTCATGTTTTTTCCAAACAACAAATTTAGTTTTATCTATATTATCAGATAATGAAATATCCATATCTTTTTGATAATGGCTCGGTGAACTAAAATATACATCTATTATTCGACGAAGTTTCCTAAGATTCTCCATTCTCTCCTCATCATCTAGATTTGCATAATTAAGTAAAAACTCGTTCAGTCCTTTCTTTTCTACATTTTTGTTAGTTACAGTATTCTTTCCCTCATCAGAAACCAATGGAAATGACACTATGTCTCCTTGCGGTTGCACTACCATATTTTGATTTCTAACAGAGCGAACCATATTTGCGCCTTGTGAGCTCTGAACATTTGGGTTTAATTTTGAAAAATCATTCCTGATCAAATCTGCAAGCTTGCATATAGTTTTCTTATCTTTATCTGATATATTGCCATTGCCAATATTATTAATGAATACAACCATAGCATTTACAGAATCAAATTCTTGATTATCATATCTTGATACAACCAGACTATTTCTAAGCGTATAAGCTACAAAGTCCTCTAATTTACCTCCTGTAAAATGTGATAATCTATTTTCATATTGCATTTTTACTATGATTGCTTCATTATCGTTCATACGCTTTGTCTTATAACCAGATTCCTCATAAGAATAAAAAAGGACAGAATTTATTGTACTCTGCGATTTTTCAATATATTCAGAGCATGCTTCTCTCCATTTATAATTCATTATTTTAATATTCTGCTCTTTAGCTTTACGTTCATTTTCATCAACGGATAATGTTTCATCATTTTCCCATTTTTTAGGTTTAGTACCCGTCTGTATCTGATTAAAAATATTGTACAAGAGTCTTACTGATCTATCTCTATCAAGCATTTGCTCCTTCAAGTCAATTAGATCAACTCCAGGAACATGATAAAGAACTCCCCCTGCGTTTTCACTATTATTCGCTACCGCTGCTCTAACGTTATATTCTTTTTTATATTTTGCATTTTTATCTTTTACTCTATACGTGACTTTTGATAGCTTCATATTCTTCCTCCACTTCAAGGTATTTACAATTTAACACGTTTATATCACATGACTAAAGTCCTATTCAATTATAGGCTCAAATGTACTTACCTGTCAATATTTCTTGTTTGTATGTGTTATATTTTTCTTAATTCAATTTTTATTATTGTTCATTTTGTACAAATCAAACTGATTGAATATTACTTATATCATATCCAAATTAACTCAAAAAGTGGGGCAACCTAATCAGAAAAATGTACCTCTTACACAATCCTTTATTTGTAAGGGTTTAATATGGTGAAAACAAAACGGTTGACCCACTTTTTTGCAGTTATTACATTGATTTAGCAAGGTATTAGTGCTAATATATCCGTATAAGTATTATAAATACTGTTGTGAGAAAAGCTCGATATAGTGAGCAATAGCACGTCCTCTTTTTCACACTGATATGATTGTGAGAAAAGCTCGATATAAAGATTATCTGCGTAGCTTCATTATCGGGTTTTTTAATAATTATGCATTCCCCAACGTAACACTATCTACAATTTCTATACGCAAAAAGACGCATGAAAACTTGTTTTTTGTTTTCATGCGTCTTAATTAATATCATAGCAATCAGGCTAACTTATTTTATTCCGTTTCTAAATTTCTAAATTGTTACTCCACCTTACCCTTTTATTCCCTTTGCCAGCAGTGCCTCCATCTTTGGATTATTCAGCAACTTCATCTGTGTCTCTTCATCCACTCCATCAGGCAATTCTATCTTCTTTTTCTCCCTTGGCAAGCTGATATCTGAGTTTAGGTTTTCTTTTTTATAAAACACTTGCTCTAACAGCTTTGCATTCTTTTTTCTGTCCTCGTCAAGTATGTGACCTTATACCTTCATCATCATATATACCTATGCATGGACTGGTTCTTCCGGTACTGCCTTAATATCTTCACTCAATTTCGGCTTGTAGATTATGTTGTTCCCAGTCATTGGAGTCATAAAGTCTTTGGTTATACCATCCTTTTTCCAAACAGACTCAAAAAGTGGGGCAACCTAATCAGAAAAATGTACCTCTTACGCAATCCTTTATTTGTAAGGGTTTAATATGGTGAAAACAAAACGGTTGACCCACTTTCTGCAGTTATTACATTGATTTAGCAAGGTATTAGTGATAATATATCTGTGTAAGTATTATAAACACTGTTGTGAGAAAAGCTCGATATAGTGAGCAATAGGCTTAATTTTCTGATCAAAGGTGATTTCAGGTTTATAACGTGAGAAAAGCTCGGTATAGCGATTATCTGCGTAGCTTCATTATTGGTTTTTTAATAATTATGTATTCCCCAACGTAACACTATCTACAATTTCTATACGCAAAAAAGACGCATGAAAACTTGTTTTTTGTTTTCATGCGTCTTAATCAACCTCATAGTGATCAGGCTAACTTATTTTATTCCGTTTTTAAATTTCTAAATTGTTACTCCACCTTACCCTTTTATTCTCTTTGCCAGCAGTGCCGCCATCTCTAGATTATCCAGCAACTTCATCAGTGCCTCTGCATCCACTCCATTAGGCAATCCTATCTTCTTTTTCTCCCCCGGCTAGCTGATATCTGAGTTTAGGTTTTCTTTTTTATAAAACACTTGCTCTGACATCTTTACATTCTTTTTTCTGTCCTCGTCAAGTATGTGACCATATACCTCCGTCACCATATCTGCCTGATCATGACACGAATCTCACTGTACTGCCTTGATATTATTATGATGTGTGATATCAAAAATGGATATTAGTAAAACTGCCGAACAATTCAAGAAAGCACGAAACCGATTGCATAGAATCAACTATATTAGTATCATACAATTATATAAAATTAACAAGGATATATTATGTGTGATTATTGTAATGGTGAAGCCAATCTGTTTGGCTCACATGATTTTGTGTGTTCTGACAAAGGTACTAATGATGTTAAGTCCATGATGAATGTGGTCGGAAACTTTAGGACAAAATCTATGAATATACTACAAAAAGAGCTCTTTCGAGCAATGTCATTAAGTTAAGAATTTTGACATAATTATAAACCACATCATATTTGCAATTGTTTGATAAATATGATGTGGTTTTTTCTTTTGTCTATTTTGCAGCACAACAAAAAGACAGATTGTTTATCTGTCA
>OLQG01000980.1_pt1 | contig 20016 bp, 16 predicted proteins | sample 1672221 | NCBI WGS metagenome assembly OLQG01 (sample SAMEA3136660, study PRJEB25190) | human gut metagenome | biome: human gut; feature: human-associated habitat; material: faeces | place: Austria | collected 2013
CAGCGCGGCGGCGATGAAGTAGGCGGCGGAGGAAATATCTCCCGGCACACGGACGAGATTTCCATGGAGATCCGGGTCCGACAGAACCGATGCGGTCAGCCCTTCGGAGGCAACGTCGGCGCCGAAGAATTTCAGCATCAGCTCCGTATGGTTTCTGGAAAGAGCCGGTTCGGTAACGCTTGTTTTTCCGTCAGCATACAGTCCGGCAAGCAGGACACACGATTTGACCTGTGCGGATGCGACCGGCGAAAGATAGGAGATGGCGTGGAGTGGATGGCCGTTGATCGCAAGCGGCGCACAGCCGTTTTCTGGAATACTGCGGATGGAAGCGCTCATCTGGGTCAGCGGATTGATGATGCGTCCCATCGGCCGTTTTTGAATAGAGGCGTCACCGGTCAGTGTACTGGAAAAGTTCTGGCCGGCAAGAATGCCGGAGATCAGGCGTGTCGTTGTTCCGCTGTTTCCGCAGTCGAGAACGGCGGACGGAGCCGAAAGCCCGTGCAGACCTTTTCCATGAACGAGGATGCGCTCCGGCGTGTTCTCGATCTCAATGCCCATACTGCGGAAGCAGGAGATGGTGGAGAGACAGTCGGCACCCTGTAAAAAGTTTGTGACTTCTGTGGTTCCCTCTGAAATGGCACCGAACATGACGGCGCGGTGGGAAATGGATTTATCACCCGGCACGGAGATTTCTCCGCGCAGAGGACGTACTGCTTTCTGGAACTGCATAACGTAACTTCCTCCTGTCAAGATATACGCGCTTTTAATTGCGGATATGAATGGTATAGCCATGGTCTTTTAAGACCTTCCGGGCAAGAATGCCTGCCTGCTCTTCATAAAATTCAATGCGGAGAGCACCCTCTTCGAACTCGCGGTTATGCGTAATGCCGATATTTTTAATACTGATCTGGTTGATGGCAAGAATTGTTGTAACGGCTGCGATTCCGCCGGCTTCATCGAGCAGGTCGCAGTAAACGACGTATTCTTTCTTTGTCGGTCCATAGGAAGAATCTTCCATGGAATTCCGGTATTCGCGGGAACTTTCAAACATATTGTAGAGCTCGTGGCCTTTTTTGTTGTCAACCAGGTATTTTGCCTGGACGAGAAGGCGGATATAGGAATCCAGCACATTCGAGAGCTGCTTCTGGTTTGAGAGACAGATCTGCTGCCATACCTCCGGGGAGGAGGAAGCGATGCGGGTGATGTCCTTGAAGCCGCCTGCAGCAACGGTTTTCATCTGCTCTTCCGGTGTGTCCAGGGATGCGAGTGCATTGACCAGGGTAGCGGCAACGATATGCGGCAGATGACTGACACCTGCGGTGATGTAGTCGTGCTCTTCGTATGTTAAAACCATCGGGATCGCCTTTAAGGACTGGACAAGATCAACGAAAGCGGAAACTGTCGCGATCTCAACATCTGGTCCGGGTGTAATCATATAGTAAGCATTTTCCAGCAGGTAATCGGTGGCGCTGGAATATCCCGTCTTTTCGGAGCCTGCCATCGGATGGCCGCCGATAAACTGGTGCGTCATGCCGAGGGTCTCAACTGCCTGATGGATTTCTCCTTTTACACTTCCGACGTCTGTGATGATACAGCCCGGTTTTGCGATGCCTTTCACGAACGGAAGATAGGAGATGTTGGTGCTGACAGGAGCACATAAGAAGATATAGTCACAGTCGGCAAAGCGGTCGTCCCGTTCTTCCAGCGCGATATCAATCACGCCTTCCTGAATTGCCTCTTCGATCGTCGCTTTGGTGCGGCAGTAGGCCATCAGTTTATACTCCGGGTGAACCTTTCTGAGGGTTTTTGCAATGGAGCCGCCGATGAGGCCAAGGCCGATAAAGCCGATACAGATTTTTTCGGATGTATCACACATAATTCAAGTAGTCCTTTCTGACAATTTTCGTAGGTAAATCGTATAAAAGACATTGTAAAGCATCTGAAATCAAATGTCAAAGATTTCTTGCTTTAAAGTGACAAAGTATTTTTGGAAGGCAGCAATCTTGCTTGTTTTGCAAAATCCGGCAGATTCCACAGAAAAGCCAGACAGAAAAGCGGAAGAAAGGCAGAATAACCAGCTAAAATACATATAAAATTTAAAAATTCAGAAATATATTGTGAAACATGAATAATATACTTGCAAAAAAGCAAAAACTTTAGTAGAATAGTGACTATGATAAGAGGAACGGAAGACGTGAATCTTGATAAAAAGCAGAAAGGCGAATAAGAGCGGCCTTGCAATCTGCAAATTTACTTACATGGGAGGTATTACATATGGACGTTTTTAGAACTGACCGAATCAGAAATGTGGTGCTGCTGGGGCACAGCGGATCCGGAAAGACAAGTCTGACCGAAGCTATGGCTTATCTTTCCGGTATGACAAACCGTCTCGGAAAAGTGACAGACGGAAATACCGTCAGCGATTTTGACAAAGAAGAAATCAAGCGCAAATGCTCTATTTCCACAACGCTTGTCCCGGTCGTATGGGGAAAAAATAAGATCAATGTTCTGGATACTCCTGGAATGTTTGATTTCGTAGGAGAAGCACAGGAAGCCGCTTCCGCAGCAGATGCCGCTGTAATCGTGGTATCCGGAAAGGCCGGCGTGCAGGTCGGAACCCAGAAAGCATGGGAACTCTGCGAGAAATACAATCTTCCGCGTATGATCTTCGTAACGGAAATGGATCAGGACGATGTCAGCTACCGAGAAGTCGTTGAGCAGCTTACCGAACTGTACGGAAAACGAATCGCACCGCTTCATATGCCTCTGCGTGAAAACGGTAAATTTGTAGGATATATCAATATTGTAAAGAACAAAGGCCGCAGATATATCGAAAAAGATAAAAAAGAAGAATGCCCGATTCCGGATTACTCCGTAGAATATCTGGAGAAGTACCGTGAAACCCTGATGGAATCCGTGGCAGAAACAAGTGAAGAGTTTATGGACCGCTACTTTGGCGGAGAAGAGTTCTCGGTAGCAGAGATTTCCGCAGCGCTTGCCATGAACGTAGGAGACGGCACCATCGTTCCGGTATGCATGGGCTCCCCGGTCAATCTGCAGGGCGTATCGAACCTTCTTGATGATATCTGCGGATACTTCCCGGATCCGTCCACCCGTCCGTGTGCCGGCATCAATCTCAATACGAACGAAATTTTCGAGGCAAATTACGACTTCGCGAAACCGAAGAGCGCGACCATTTTCAAGACGATCGTGGATCCGTTCCTTGGAAAATATTCAATGATTAAGGTTTGCTCCGGCGTTATTAAAAGCGATGATGTGCTCTATAATGTAGATCAGGAATCCGAAGAAAAACTGAGCAAGCTGTACGTGCTCGAAGGCTCCAAGCCGATCGAAGTACCGGAGCTTCATGCAGGAGATATCGGTGCCATCGCAAAACTCGGCGATGCAAGAACCGGCGATTCTCTTGCGACAAAGAACAATCAGGTCCGCTACGGAAAACCGGATGTTTCGACTCCGTACACCGCAAAACGATATAAACCGAAGAACAAAGCCGATGTAGATAAGATCTCCCAGGCCTTTGCCAAGATGATGCAGGAAGACCTGACTATGAAGGCAGTCAATGATTCTGCAAACCATCAGACATTGCTGTACGGCATGGGCGACCAGCACATCGATATTATCGTCAGCAAGCTGCTGGAGCGCTACAAAGTAGAAGTAGAGCTGTCCCGTCCGAAGGTAGCCTTCCGCGAGACGATCCGCAAAAATTCGGATGTAGAAGCAAAATACAAAAAACAGTCCGGCGGCCACGGCCAGTACGGTCATGTAAAAATGCGCTTCTCCGCTTCCGGAGATCTCGAGAAACCATACGTTTTCGAGCAGGAAGTTGTCGGCGGCGCCGTTCCGAAGAACTACTTCCCGGCTGTTGAAAAAGGTATCCAGGAAGCCGTACAGAAAGGCCCTCTGGCTGCTTATCCGGTAGTCGGCGTCAAAGCCGTTCTGTATGATGGTTCTTATCATCCGGTAGACTCCTCCGAGATGGCATTCAAGACCGCAGCGATCCAGGCGTTCAAGAAAGGCTTTATGGAAGCATCCCCGGTTCTCCTTGAGCCGATCGTTTCGATGAAGATCACTGTAGACGATAAATACACCGGCGATATCATGGGCGATCTCAATAAACGCCGCGGCCGTGTGCTCGGCATGAACCCGGATCACAAGGGCCATACGATTATCGAGGCTGATGTTCCGGAACTTGAGATCTACGGATACGGCACAACACTCCGCTCCATGACAGGCGGAAGCGGTGAGTTCTCCTATGAGTTTGCGAGATATGAGCAGGCTCCGTCCGATATCCAGGCAAAAGAGATTGAGGCAAGAGCTTCGAAGGTTGAAAAAGCAGAAGAATAAAGCTTTATAAAATAGTGTGATAAAACAGAGAAAATCCGGTTTCGGGAGCAGAATTCGCCCGGAAACCGGATTTTTCTGCGGTTTTTGAAGAAAAACGGAGGATATAGGAAAAAATAAATTGTAAAAACAGGGAAAGAGTGATAGAATACAGCTATATGTTCAAATGTGCATGCTGTCCTATGCGGCAGTGTGAGAAAAAAGAACTTTGAACTTGAACATGCAGGAGGTTACCCATGAGTAAAAGATATGAGCCACAGAACATTGAGAAAAAGTGGCAGAAGATCTGGCAGGACGAGAAAGCCTTTGCCGCCACAGATGATTATACAAAACCAAAATACTATGCACTCGTTGAGTTCCCGTATCCGTCAGGACAGGGACTTCACGTAGGCCATCCGCGTCCGTACACCGCACTGGATATCGTAGCCAGAAAGCGCAGAATGCAGGGCTACAACGTACTGTATCCGATGGGATGGGATGCATTTGGTCTTCCGACTGAAAACTATGCGATCAAGAACCACATCCATCCGAAGATCGTTACCAAAAGCAACGTACATCACTTCAAAGATCAGCTTCAGTCCCTTGGATATTCCTTTGACTGGGACAGAGAGATCAACACCACCGATCCGGAGTACTATCACTGGACCCAGTGGATCTTCCTCAAACTCTTCAAAGCAGGTCTTGCTTACAAGAAAGAAATGCCGATCAACTGGTGTACTTCCTGTAAGGTAGGTCTTGCAAACGAGGAAGTTGTAAACGGCGTGTGCGAGCGCTGCGGAAGCCCGGTTGTCCGCAAAGTAAAGAGCGAGTGGATGCTGAAGATCACCGAGTATGCAGACAAGCTGATCGACGGTCTGGATGGCGTTGACTATATTGAGCGTGTCAAAACTTCCCAGAAAAACTGGATTGGACGTTCCCACGGAGCAGAGGTTGATTTCTCCCTGAAAGATAAACCGGAGAAGCTGACCATCTACACCACACGCCCGGATACCCTGTTCGGTGTTACGTACATGGTACTCTCCCCGGAGCATCCGTACATCGACCAGTACAAAGATGAGATCAAGAACTGGGATGAGGTCTGCGCATACCGTGAGATGGCAGCCAGAAAATCCGATTTCGAGCGTTCCGAGCTTGCAAAAGACAAGACCGGTGTCATGATCGACGGACTTTCCGCAGTCAACCCGGTTAATGGAAAGGAGATCCCGATCTGGATTTCCGATTATGTACTGATGAGCTACGGCACCGGCGCCATCATGGCAGTACCGGCACACGATGAGCGTGACTGGGAGTTCGCAAAGAAATTCAACATGCCGATCATCGAGGTTGTTGCAGGCGGCGACGTACAGAACGAAGTTTACACCGACGTTGCAGAGGGAACTCTTGTCAACTCCGGTTTCCTGAACGGACTTTCCGTTGCGGAAGCAAAAAAGAAAATTCTTGAGTGGCTCGAAGAGAACCACGTTGGAAAAGCAAAAACAAACTATAAGCTGCGTGACTGGGTATTCTCCCGTCAGCGTTACTGGGGTGAGCCGATTCCGATCATACACTGCGACAAATGCGGTTACGTTCCGGTTCCGGAAGAATCCCTTCCGCTGGAGCTGCCGGATGTAGAGAGCTACATGCCGACCGATAACGGCGAGTCTCCGCTGGCTGCCATGACAGACTGGGTCAACACCACCTGCCCGTGCTGCGGAGGACCTGCAAAACGTGAGACCGATACCATGCCGCAGTGGGCTGGTTCTTCCTGGTATTACATCCGCTATACCGATCCGAAGAACAAAGAGGCTCTGGCAAGCAAAGAAGCTATGAAATACTGGCTGCCGGTTGACTGGTACAACGGAGGAATGGAGCACACCACCCTTCACCTTCTGTATTCCCGTTTCTGGCATAAATTCCTGTACGATCAGGGCGTAGTTACCTGCCCGGAACCGTATCAGAAACGTACTTCCCACGGAATGATCCTCGGCGAGAACGGCGAGAAGATGAGTAAATCCCGTGGAAACGTTGTCAACCCGGATGATATCGTAGCTGAGTTCGGTGCAGATACCCTGCGTACGTACGAGATGTTCATCGGTGCCTTCGACTTAAGTGCATCCTGGTCTCAGGAAGGCGTAAAAGGATGCCGTCGTTTCCTCGAGCGTGTATGGAAACTGCAGGACAGCCTGGTAGACGGAGATTCCTACTCCAAAGAGCTGGAGTCCAAAATGCACCAGACCATCAAGAAAGTATCCAGCGACTATGAGTCCCTGAAATACAACACAGCGATCGCAGCCATGATGACCCTGGTCAATGAGTTCTACAAAGCCGGAAAAGTAACGAGGAAAGAGTTTGAAACCCTTCTGATCCTGCTGAACCCGGTTGCGCCTCATATGACCGAGGAGCTGTGGGCAGACCTTGGATACGAAGGCCGTTTGTATCAGACCGCATGGCCGGAGTTTGACGAGGAGAAGACCGTAGAGGCAGTAGCCGAGATCGCTGTTCAGATCAACGGCAAAATGCGCGGAACGATCAAAATCGCCAAAGACGCAGATAAAGAGACCGCAATCGCCGCTGCAAAAGAGGCAGTTGCAGACAAACTGACCGGAAACATCGTAAAAGAAATTTACGTACCGGGAAGAATTGTGAATATCGTTCAGAAATAATAATTATGTAAGCTGAAGAAAGGAGGCTGATTCTTGGAAAAAGAGTCAGTCTCCTTTTGCACAAATATTGCTGTTTAGCAAGGAGGGATACAAAATGGATCTTGAAACAATCAGACAGGAAGCGCGTGCCGTCGCAGAGGAGCTGATTACGACAGCGCAGATGAAACCGGGACAGATTCTGGTAGTGGGATGTTCTTCGAGTGAAATTCACAACAGTAAGCTCGGAACGGATTCCAGCCAGGAGATCGGGCAGGCGGTGTTTGAGGCGCTGTGTGCGTGTACGAAGGAGCACGGGCTGTATCTGGCGGCGCAGTGCTGTGAGCATCTGAACCGTGCGGTTGTTCTGGAGCGTGCGGCGGCAGAAAAATATGGTTACGAGCCGGTCTGCGCGGTACCGTGGCTGCATGGCGGCGGATCGTTTGCGATGGCGGCATACTATGGATTGGAGGACGCTGTCACCGTAGAGCGTGTGCAGGCGCATGCAGGTATTGATATCGGTGATGTGCTGATCGGCATGCAGCTGAAGGCAGTAGCCGTTCCGGTCCGGGTATCGCAGAAAACGATTGGAGATGCGCACGTTGTCTGCGCGCGGACAAGACCGAAATACATCGGCGGCGAGCGGACGCATTACGCGGAAGATCCGGAGATGAGAAAGTAAGAAACTGTGATTGGTAAATCAAAAAATGCCGTACAGGCGGAGAAAAATTTCCAACGCTGTACGGCATTTTTGATGTTTGGTTTTACGTTTTATTTCGCTTTTCTCGCCTCCCGTTTTCGCAGGAAGAAAATTTTCTGCTTCCGGTAAAAAGAGGAAATGGAATCCACGAGGATGCTCAAATATCGCAGAACCGGCTCTGTTGCGACAGAGAATACGACCAGCAGCATGATACATTTTCTGGACATATCAGAAATGGCGAACAGCTGGTTCAGATAGGTACTGCAGAAAATGAAGGCAATAATCGAGACGATCAGGATCGTCCAGCGCATCCAGTTGAGCGGCTTGCTGATCCGGTAGAGAATCATAAAACCGACAATGGCGAGCAGTACGGTGGCAGCGGTCGAAATATCTTCCGAGCCGACCGCAAATTCCTGGCCGAAGACGACGAGTGTTGCGACCATCAAAAAGTCGGTCAGCGCCGCAGGCAGGGCCCGTGTCAGAATGTTCGTGATAAAGTGGCCCTCGATCCGGTTTTTGTTCGGCATTAGCGAGAGCAGGAAGCCTGGAATACCGATCGTAAACATACTGATCAGCGAGATCTGGGACGGCTCCAGCGGATACGTCACCATCGAGATCAGTGAGAAGATGGACAGCAGGAACGAGAAAATGTTCTTTACCAGGAACAGCGTTCCCGAGCGCTGCAGGTTGTTGACAACGCGGCGGCCTTCCAGTACGACAGAAGGCATCTTCGAAAAGTCGTTGTCCAGCAGAACGAGCTGTGCAGCCTGTGCGGCAGCGTCACTTCCGGATGCCATCGCAACGGAGCAGTCGGCATCCTTTAATGCGAGCACATCGTTGACACCATCGCCGGTCATCGCAACGGTCTTGCCGTTTTTCTTTAAAGCCTGGACAAACTGGCGTTTTTGGTCTGGTGTGACACGGCCGAACACGGTGTATTTTAGGATTGCTTCTTCGAGCTCTTCCGGTGTCTTTAGAGTGGAAGCATCAATATAATCCTCTGCGTGTGCAATCCCTGCCTGGCGGGCAACCTCAGATACCGTTACCGGAGTATCACCGGAGATGACCTTGACATGGACACCCTGATCTTCGAAGTAGCGGAACGTTTCCGGTGCTTCTTTTCGGATCGGATTGGAGAGAAGCACGTAGCCAAGCGGCGTGACACGGCCGGAGAGTGCTTTTCCATCCGGTACAGTTTCGGATGTGCCGAAGACGAGGAGACGGAATCCCTTTGAGGTATACGCTTCAATTTCACTCTGATAGCGTGCGAAATCATCGCGGAGAACGAACTCCGGGGCACCGAGCACGTAGGAGACATCCGAAAATGTCACACTGGAATACTTGAATTCCGAGGAGAACGAAGTCATCGAAACGGCAGTTCTGCCGTTGTTGTCTTTAAAATATTCTTTCAGTGCCGCCATAGTAATGTTGTCGTTTGACATGGCAGATGCGAAATCACCGACCGCAAGGGAAAGCTCTTCTTTCTGCGGTGCGGGAGCATTTTCGCCGGATTCTGTATCAGGGACTGAACTGGAGCCGACCAGAATCAGGTCATGTACTTTCATATTTGTCTCGGTGATGGTTCCCGTCTTATCGACACAGAGCACGTTGACGCGAGCCAGCGTCTCGATACATTTCATATCATGCACGAGAACCTTCTGCGAAGCCAGACGCATAACGCTGACGGCAAGGGCAACGCTCGCAAGCAGGTAAAGACCTTCTGGGATCATGCCGAGCACGGCGGCCACCATCGAGGTAATGCTCTCACGGAACGCTTCGTGGGAGACGAAAAACTGCTGGCCGAAGAGCAGAAGACCGATCGGAATGATCAGAATGCCGACAACCTTTACCAGCTTGTTGAGGGAACGGATCATCTCGGACTGTTCGCCCTCTTTCATGGCCTTTGCCTCGAGGGTCAGACGGGAAATGTAGGAATCTTCACCGACCTGGGTCAGACGGCTCTTGCAGCTTCCGGAGACGATAAAACTTCCGGACATCAGCTCGTCGCCCGGGCGCTTGGTAATCTCATCGGATTCACCGGTAAGCAGCGATTCGTTGACCTGTACCTCACCTTCAAGCACGACGGCATCAGCGCAGATCTGTTTTCCAGCAGTAAATACAACAATATCATCGAGTACGAGATCCTCCGCGGCGAGTGTTACCTCGGCCCCGTCACGGATCGCAGCAGCCTTCGGCGCGTTTAAAACAGACAGCTTTTCCAGCGTCTTTTTCGCCTTGATCTCCTGTATAATACCGATCAGCGTGTTCGCGATGATGACTGGCAGAAACGTAAGATCCCGGAACGAACCGGCAAGGATCAGAAAGATGGCAATAATCAGAAAAATCAGGTTGAAATACGTACAGACATTGCTCTTTACGATCTCGGCCGTTGTCTTGGACGGAGGTTCCACCGCGCGGTTGGTCCAGCCGTTCTCGCGGTACTCGGCAACCTGCTCGGCGGAAAGGCCTTCGGAAGGGTCTGCCTCATAGCGCGTCGTTGGAACACGGCGGTGAATGATTTCGGGAATTGTTTTGTTCATAACAGTTATATTCCTCTCCGGCTGTCCTGATAAAGAAGAGACAGCCTCACTGTGGTTTGTTTGAAAAAGATCACGTCTGGAATCTTTTTCCATACTAAGAAGTATACCATAGAGCATCGAAAAAGAAATGAAGGAAGTATTAAATTTTACGAAAAAAAGACTTTTCGCAAAGAGGAACAGATAGGAATGTGCGAAAAGTCTTTTGTATTCTGGATTTAGTCCTGTACTTCCTGAAGATTGCGGATGTTCGGCTCCGCCATCATGGAGTAATTGGTGTAATAAACAACGAAGCCCGGTTTGCTTCCGTTTGGTTTGCGCAGGTTTTTCTTTAAGGTGTAGTCGATTTCCACCTTCGGTGCCTGTCTGCCTTTCGAGTAATAGGCGGCGAGAGCAGCGGCCTCTTCGTAGACGGAATCCGGCAGCTCTTTACCGTTCGTCTTTACGATGACATGGCTGCCCGGCTGGCCTTTCGCGTGGAACCACCAGTCGTTGCCGGAGGCGAATTTAAACGAAAGTTCCTCGTTCTGGAAGTTGTTCTTGCCGACATAAATGTCAAAGCCCTCGGAAGAGCGGTAGTGGAACGGATGGGAGGTGATTTTCTGCTTTTTCCCTGTCGGTCCCTTGCGGCGGATGTAGCCGTACTCGATCAGCTCTTCTTTTAACTGCACCAGATCCGCCTCATCGAGCGCAATATCAAGTGCCGTGCTGATGGATTCGAGATGGTCGATTTCCTCTTTCGTCTCGACAAGAAGTTCCTCGAGTGCCTCACGGGTCCGCTTCAGCTTTCCGTAGCGGTCGAAGTATTTTTTCGCATTTTCGCCGGCAGAGAGCGTTCCGTCGAGCGGAATCGTGATTTCCTCGCCGTTATAGTAATTGACGGCTTTCAGCGAAGTATCGCCCGGCTGGCAGCTGTAGCCGTACGTATTTAAAAGCTCACCGTAAATCCGGTATTTTTCCCGCTTGTCGGTGTCTTTTAACTGTTTCTGCTGCAGGTCGTATTTTTTGACATTCCGTTCGAGTGCGGTATTGACGACACGGCGCAGATCGGAAGATTTCTGACGGATGCGGGTGATGCGGTTTTTCATGGCATAGTATGTTTCCAGTACACCGGAGATCGAATCGTATGTTTCCTCCCGCAAATCCTGATACTGCGTCAGTTTCAGTGCGGAAAATTCTTTCGGCTCATCGCCCTGGTATACGATGTTCGGCGTAAATGCGCCGTTTTTGATATCCTCAATCAGATAAGAGAAGGTGCGGAACAGATGAAGCTTCGCATTTTCTTCGAGTGCATTGACCGCAAATCCGCCGTCGATGCCAGCGCGGCAGCAGACTTCCTCTGCCATCAGCGGGCTGAAGCCGGTAAGGGAAGTGTAGATTGCCTTTGCGGCAGCCATCGGTTTCGTGCAGACGAAATCGAAAAATTCTTCTTCTGTGATCGTGAGCGGATCTTTCTTATCCTGCGTGTGCGGAATGAACCAGGTGCGGCCCGGAAGAACCTCACGGACAGAACTCATGTTGGCAGAAATATGTTTGATACTGTCAAGGATCGTATTGTCCTCCTGACAGAAGATCAGGTTGCTGTGTTTTCCCATGATCTCCACAATCAGCTTCTTGCGGCAGATATCGCCGAGTTCGTTCAAATGCTCGAGCTCAAAAATAAGAATACGCTCGAGTCCCGGCTGGGTAACGGAGAGAATGCGGGCGCTGCCGATGTGTTTGCGGAGCAGCATACAGAAATTCGGTGCGGTCATCGGGCCGGGCTTATTGTTGTCCGTCAGGTAGATCAGCGGAAGCGAAGCACTTGCCGAAAGGAGAAGACGGTAAACGGTACGGTTGTTTTTTATTGTAATCATCAGCTCGTCGTTTTCCGGCTGTGCGATCTTGTTGATCTTTCCGCCGACGATGGTCTGATTCAGTTCCTGTGCAATATTTGCAATGGTAATTCCATCAAAAGCCATAGAAAATATCTCCTTTGTTTGAAATTCTAGTATTTTCATTATAATACAGAAAAAAAGATTTGACTAGGCTTTCTGAATGAATTATAATAAATCTGTATGGGTAGATGTATTTTCTGAAAAAGACTTCAGAAGGTACAGGAAAGGACGGATTGTGGCAAAACTGATCAACATCGGATTCGGCAATGTCGTAAATTCGGATAAAATAATAGCAGTGGTGAGTCCCGAGGCGGCGCCCGTCAAGCGTATGGTGCAGCGTGCAAAGGAAAGCAACCGCATCATCGATGCGACGCAGGGAAGACGCACGAAAGCAGTGCTCATCACCGGAGAAGAATTTATCATCCTTTCGGCTTTGCAGCCGGAAACGATCAGCCGCAGATTCAACGGCGGCTGGGAAACAGAAAAAGAGCGAGGGGAATCTGAAAATGAGTAGAGGAATACTTACTGTAGTATCCGGTTTTTCCGGAGCAGGAAAAGGAACACTGATGAAACGCCTGATGGAGGAGTACGACAACTATGCGCTGTCCATCTCTGTCACCACAAGAGACCCGCGTCCGGGCGAGGAAGACGGCGTATCGTACTTTTTCCGTACAGAAGAAGAGTTTGACCGCATGGTAGAAGAGGATGCCTTCCTCGAGTATGCGCGTTACGTAAAACATTCCTACGGAACGCCGAAGGCATACGTAGAGGAGCAGCTGGATGCCGGAAAAGATGTTCTGCTTGAGATTGAAATCCAGGGAGCACTTCAGGTCAAGGAAAAACGTCCGGACACCCTTCTTGTGTTCATCACACCGCCGACCGCCGAGGAGCTGGAACGACGCCTACGGGGACGCGGAACGGAAACAGAAGAAGTTATCAAAGGCAGAATGGAGCGTGCAAAAGAGGAAGCACAGGGCATGGACCAGTACGATTATGTCCTGATCAACGACGACCTCGAAACCTGCGTAAAACAGATGCATGAGACCATTCAGAGCCAGCATTTCATGAGCAGCAACCAGAAAGACTTTATCGAACAGATGAAAAAAAGTCTGGAAAAATAGAAAGGAGCATTTATTATGATTCATCCATCTTATCAGGAACTGATTGCAACTATTAACGAGGGCCAGGATCTGGACGAGGCACCGGTTGTCAGCAGCCGTTACTCTCTGGTACTTGCAACAAGCAAACGTGCAAGACAGATCATTGGCGGAGCTGAACCGCTTGTAAAAGTGAAAAAAGGCATGAAACCGCTCTCCATCGCCGTAGAGGAGATGTACAAAGGAGAGGTTACAATCCTTCCGGAATCTGAAGTTGAAGCGGAAGAGGAAACAAAAGAGGAGCCAGTAATTGAATAATATGAAAATTCTGTTTATTTCCCTTGGATGCGATAAAAACCTGGTAGATTCCGAGCATATGCTGGGTCTTCTGGTAGAGCATGGCTTCGAGATCACCGATTCCGAGGAAGATGCAGAGGTTATCGTGATAAACACATGCTGCTTTATCCACGACGCCAAAGAAGAAAGCATTCAAAATATTCTTGAAATGGCGAAGTACCGTACAGCGGGAAGCTGTAAGGTTCTTCTGGTAACGGGCTGTATGGCAGAGCGCTACCGCGATGAAATCATTGAGGAGATTCCGGAGGTTGACGCCGTACTTGGAACGAACAGCTATGACAAAATCCTGGATGCCATTCAGGATGTCCTCGGCGGCGACCGTTTCCAGGAGTATGCCGATCTGAAAGGACTGCCGAAAATTGACGCACAGCGCGTTGTAACGACAGGCGGCCATTACGAATATCTGAAAATTGCAGAGGGCTGTGACAAGCACTGTACCTACTGCATCATTCCGAAGCTGCGCGGACCGTACCGCTCCGTTCCGATGGAGGAACTGATAGCAGAAGCGAAGACGATGGCAGAACAGGGTGTCAAAGAGCTCGTTCTCGTTGCGCAGGAGACAACCATTTATGGTATCGATCTGTACGGAAAGCCGTCTCTCCACCTTCTGTTAAAAGAGCTCTGCAAAATTCAGGAGCTCTACTGGATCCGGATTCTGTACTGCTATCCGGAGGACATCTATCCGGAACTCGTTCAGACGATGAAGGAAGAGCCGAAAGTCTGTCACTACCTGGATCTGCCGATTCAGCATGCCAACGATGAGATCCTGCGCCGCATGGGTCGCAGAACATCCAAACAGGAGCTGATCGACAAAATTGATTTCCTGAGAAGCGAGATGCCGGATATCACACTGCGCACCACGCTGATCACAGGATTCCCGGGAGAGACAAAAGAGCAGCACAAAGAACTCCTCGAGTTTATCAACGACATGGAGTTCGACCGTCTCGGCGTATTCACCTACTCTCCGGAGGAGGGAACACCGGCTGCTGCGATGGAGCATCAGATCGACGAGGAGGTAAAACTGGACCGTCAGGCAGAACTGATGGAGCTGCAGCAGGATATCTCTGCAGAACTCGGCGAGCGCAGGATCGGCCAGGAGCTTCTTGTTATGATCGAGGGCAAAGTGGCGGATGAGGATGCCTATGTGGGCAGAAGCCAGGCGGACGCACCGGGTGTAGACGGCTATGTATTTGTCAATACACCGGAAACACTCGTATCCGGCGATTTCGTAAGAGTGAAAATTACCGGCGCTCTGGAATATGATCTGATAGGAGAGATAAGCCAATGAATTTACCAAACAAATTAACGATTCTGCGGATAATTATGATTCCGTTTTTCGTGTTCTTCCTGCTGTCTGGCGTGGGCGGAAGCGCGTCCAAATGGATTGCACTGGTAATCTTTGCCGCTGCCAGCATCACGGATACTCTGGACGGCTACATTGCAAGACGTGACAATTTGATTACCGATTTCGGAAAGTTTATGGATCCGCTGGCAGATAAGCTGCTGGTATGCTCTGCACTGATCTGTTTTGTAGAGCTGGACAAGCTTCCGGCGTGGATGGTTATTATTATCATCGCAAGAGAATTTATCATCAGCGGTTTCCGCCTGGTTGCTTCGGACAATGGAATTGTCATCGCAGCAAGCTGGTGGGGAAAATCGAAAACAATCAGCCAGATGATTATGATCATTCTTCTGATCGCCGACATTCCGGCACTTTCCGTGCTGAATACCGTGCTGATCTGGGTTGCACTGATTCTGACCGTTGTTTCTCTGATTGATTACCTGGTAAAAAATAAAAACGTGCTTTCCATGCAGAACTAGGCAGGAAAAAGCACAGAATAAAAACGCTGACCGGTTTGGGATTCCAGACCGGCAGCGTTTTTTGGTTTGTGGTTTTTCAGCGTTTTTTCCCGGAAGCAGCGGAGCGGAAGAGGCGTACCATCTGGTCAATTTTTGCCGCTTCCTGTTTGGATTTTCCGGCTTTGATGGCAGAGATGATCAGGTCCGCCTCGGAGGCGGAAAACTGTGCGCCGCCCTGATTTCCCTGCATCAGGGAGAGAAGAAACGGCATCATTTCCGCCTGGGATTTTCCTCGGCTCTGAGAGGCCATCTGCTGCAGTGCCTGAAGCCGGGCAAAGTCAATTCCGGAAAGAGAGGGGTCCTGCGACCAGTCGTTTTGCTTATCATCCGAACTCATAGCAGATCCTCCTCATTTCCGGGATTTATATTCTGAAGCATCTGGACCATCTGCATGGTCTGAAACATCTGGGAGAGAAGATCCCGCTGCGGACCGGCGGCAAAACGGGAAATATCCTGCAGCATCTCAAGCGGAGAGACGTGCGGGGCATCAACAGACATCATGGAAAGGTCGGCCGGACGGGAAAAAAGCTGAATGGTCCGCTGGAGCTCGAGCCATTTGCTCAAAATCGCAAGGGAGGGCTGCAGGCCGAAGGAGGCGTAGGGAATGGCAGCCTTCAGCATCTGAAGCTGATCCTGTGCGATCATCTGGTCCAGCGGTGTCATCTGTTCCACATTTTGTTCCTGTTCCTGATTCAAATTAAGATCCTTCCTGGCAGCATTCCTGCATTTGTCTTTTTATTTCTCTTTATCTTATGTTCCAGGCCGGAAAAAATGACAGAAGGCGGGAAAAAACATATGATAAGAGGAAGAAAGAAAAAGGAGACCGCCGGAAAATGGATGGAAAAGAAACAGCAAAAAGAAAACAGGTACTCGAAGGGAATGCCTTTTATGAAATAGATCTGGAATGTATGAGAAAAAAAGAAGAGGCGAGAAAGAAAAAGGATTCTGTGCAAAAAGACACACAGCAATCCACAAAAGAACATTAAAAAATCCCCCGCCTGCAGGCGGGGGCAATATCTTTAGCAGAGAGAGCATCCGCAGCCATTGCCGCAGCCGATACCATTGCCGCATCCGCACAGGAGAAGCAGGATGATCAGGATACAGCAGTTATCGCCGCCAAGACCGTTTCCGCATCCGCCACAGCCATTGCCATTGCCGAAGCAGCAAAGCAGGATGATAATCCAGAGAATGGAATTATTGCATCCGCATCCGTTATTGTTGTTTGTGTTTCCACATCCATTGTTTTCGCATCCGCATCCACAGTTTGTAGCTGCTACATCACTCATGTTTTCATTCCTCCGGAATTGATTTACACTTCATAATATGCCGAAAAACAAAAGTGGTTACAGAAGCGACTGAAAAATCTGATACAGATTTAAAGTCCCATATCCCCATTCGCGGTTTGGATAAAGGAGGTTGCTGCTTCTGTCTGCACCGCGGATCAGCAGACTTTTGATCTCACGATTGGTAAAGTAGCGTGGAGGACTGCTTTTCAGTCCCCAGTTGACAAGGAGCGCGGCTGCACCTGCAGTCAACGCGGCTGAAATACTGGTTCCGGTTCTGACCCCGAACTTTTGTCTTGCGAATTCGGAAGACGAAGATAAAGCTCCGTAAACATCCACTCCAGGTGCGGCAATATCCGGTTTGACCGTTCCCGTCCTGCTATAACCTCGGCTGGACTGGATAAACAGCCCTCCGGTTGCATGATTATATGCACTGCAGGTGATCACACCTTCCGCGTTAGAGGGGCAGACGATGGTAGTGTCCGGATTCGAATTTAAAAAGCGGGTATTGTCCATGGAAAATCCGGAAACCGGAAGCCAGATGTGGAAAATACCGGAAGAAATCTGCCTTGGATAGATCTGAAATCCCCAGATACCAGGTGTGGGATTCTGAATGCGGAGAAAAACAAGCTGACCTCCGGAGGCAATCTCTACCGGTTCATAGGAAAGTTCGACTACGGTCTGTTCCAGCAAAAACGAAATGCTGGTGACAGGACCGGCTCTTGGCGGAACCGGCGGAATTGTTTCTCCAAGCGGCGAGACCATACCAATTGCAAACAGATCCGGTGGTGAAGCCCAAAGTTCCATGGTAAATCCCCGTTCATTTTCCGGGACAAGCACCTCCACATTTTGGTAACCGGAAGTATTTTCTGTTTTTCCATAAAAATGATGTCCCTTTCCGGCCTCGTTTCCGGCAGCAGAAATAACATAAATGTCACTCATCCGGCTGATGCTGTCCAGCGCTTCTGATAAGGGCATATATCCGGAATGATCTCCCTGATTTGTCCCGAGGGCAAAGCAGAGCACCAGTGGTTTCTGAGCCTGCCTTGCACACTGGATCAGATAACGAAGTGCCAGCATAATATCTGTTTCCTGATAAGCGACGGCAGATTCACGGATCAGAAAAAATTCCCGCAGATTCTCTTTGGCAGGTTTCAGCTTTACTGCTACAATTTCCGATTTGGGTGCTGCACCGGAAAAATCCTGCAAAGGAAGTGCCGTTCCGGCTGCAACACTGGCAAGAAAGGTTCCATGGCCATTTTCATCCACGCTGGGCACGACCTCATAGGGATCTTCCTGCTCTAACGCTTTATTCAGGTCGTCGTTTGTGTACTGTGATCCATAAAAAAAACCATCTGGAACATTTTCGCTCTGCATCGTCTGATCCCATAAGCGGTAAATCCGGCTTCTGCCATCCGATGTACGAAATGCCGGATGCGTAAAATCAATCCCGGTATCCAGAAAACCGATCAGAACACCTTCACCCTGATATCCCAGAAGAGACTGAGTCTGTACTTTTAAGATACCGGAACGCTCCAGTGCAGAAGTATCCATCAGGCTGTAAAGTTTTGGAATATTTGAATATTCGATAACATTTAGAATATTTTCCGGCAGGAACTGCCGGTCAATATGCAGGATACCATAGCCAGGAACTGCGGCCTGTGCTCCAAAACGTGCAAATGTTTCTTCAAAATCTGTATCGGATCCGGTAATAGGAACAATCAGGTCAAAATAGTCTTCTGACAAAATCTTTTCACTGGTAGAAATGGGCATAAATATCAGCCTTTCAACCATCATTTTCATTATCTTATGAGCAAAAAGCAACATATAGTATAGTAAAGTAAGAAAGAAACGGTGAATGACTATGGATCAGGTAAGGAGAAAAACGAATGCAGCGGCAGCCCGCCTGCGGCATATTACCGGAAAAGGAGTTACCGTTGCATTTCTGGATACCGGTATCGGGATTCATCCGGATCTGCAGGGACGCCTTCTTGCTTTCCGCGATTTTCAGATGGGCAAAAAATATCCCTACGATGACAGTGGACATGGAACGCATGTGGCAGGCATCTGCTGCGGCAGCGGATTGCTTTCAAAAGGGCAGTATGCCGGAATGGCACCGGGTGCCGGAATCGTCAGTGCCAAGGTACTTGACCGCAATGGAAACGGGCTGCGGGAACAGGTGTTATCCAGCGTGGCATGGATTTTAGAAAACAAGAAAAAATACAGCATAAAAATCCTGAATGTTTCGGTCGGAGCAGTGAACAGTATGGAATCCAGGAACAATATACTTACAGAATGTATGGAACAGGCATGGGATGCCGGTCTTGTGGTTGTCGTTGCTGCCGGAAATATGGGACCGGATTCCGGAAGCGTGACTATTCCTGGTACCAGCAAAAAAGTGATCACAGTAGGGGCATATGATGACTGCGCTTTTCCGGGGAAATGTTATTCCGGAAGGGGACCTACCCGGGAATGTGTCTGTAAACCGGAAATTACAGCTCCCGGATCCAATATCACCTCCTGCAGCAGTACCTGGCATATGGATGGAAGAAAATACTGCGTCAAAAGCGGCACCTCCATGGCAGCTCCCGTTGTATCCGGTGCGATCGCTCTGCTTCTGGAAAAAGAACCGCATCTTACAAATGTAGAAATCAAAATGCGCCTGAAAAATTGTGCCAGAAATCTGAATCTTCCAAAACATCAGCAGGGATGGGGGATGATTGATGTAAATTTACTCTTGACATAAATAGTATAATTGTATACAATTATGCAAAAAGGGCGAAGCGCCGAATATACAAGTCAAGGAAGGTAATACAAATGGAAAACAGAAAAGTAAAATTTGATCCACATACAAACCTGTTACAGTTGGAAGAGCACATGTATCCCCTGGTTGATGTCAGGACACCAAATGTGTTCCACAATCTGTTCCCGTACGAAGAAGTCCCAAAGATCGCATTCAATGACCGTATTGTTCCACATCATATGCCGGATGAGATCTGGATCACCGATACTACTTTCCGCGACGGTCAGCAGTCACGTGCACCGTACACCACAGAGCAGATTGTCCGTCTGTACGATTATATGCACCGGCTTGGCGGGCCAAAAGGAAAGATCCGCCAGTGTGAATTTTTTCTTTACAGCAAAAAAGACCGTGATGCTGTTTATAAATGTATGGAGCAGGGTTATGAATTTCCGGAGATCACAAGCTGGATCCGTGCCAGCAAAAAAGATTTTGAACTGGTTCGTGATATGGGACTGAAAGAGACTGGTATTCTGGTAAGCTGTTCGGATTATCATATTTTTTACAAAATGAAAATGACCAGAA
>OLQG01000985.1_pt1 | contig 19961 bp, 12 predicted proteins | sample 1672221 | NCBI WGS metagenome assembly OLQG01 (sample SAMEA3136660, study PRJEB25190) | human gut metagenome | biome: human gut; feature: human-associated habitat; material: faeces | place: Austria | collected 2013
TCTCCCGCAAAGTGGGGCGTGCAGATTGCGGGAATGATTTTTCAAACACGCTCTAGTGCAGGGCATCTGGAAAATATTGCCCGCAACGTTTATAGAGAGAGGGTTACTGTTGTTACCAGTGAACAGTATCGAGAAAGGACTACATATGAAGGAATTTGATTATTCATTAGTTAAGAATCCCGAATATTTTAAAGACGGAAGAATGGAGGCTCACTCCGATCATATCACTTATGCAAACGTGGAAGAGGCTTCCGCAGGTGAGACTTCTTACCGCCACAGCTTAAATGGAATCTGGAAATTCCATTATGCCCGCAATTACGGAAATACCATAAAAGGCTTCGAGAGAGAAGATTATTCCTGCAAAGACTGGGATGACATCCGTGTGCCGGCCCATATCCAGATGGAGGGCTACGATGCACCTCAGTATGCCAATGTGCAGTATCCATGGGAAGGACACGAGGATATTCACCCAGGGGAGATTCCGGAGCATTTCAATCCTGTGGCAAGCTATGTGAAATATTTCACAGTGCCGGAACAGATGAAAGGAAAACGTCTTTTTATTTCCTTCCAGGGTGCAGAAAGTGGAATCGCTCTCTGGCTGAATGGCCAGTTTGTAGGATATAGTGAAGATTCTTTTACCCCGTCAGAATTTGAACTCACCGATTATGTGAAAGAAGGGGAAAATAAGCTGGCAGCTCAGGTGTTCAAGTGGACAGCCAGCAGCTGGTGCGAGGATCAGGATTTCTATCGTTTCTCCGGAATTTACCGGGAGGTTTATCTTTATACAGTACCGGATGTGCATGTGTATGATCTCCAGATCCGCGCAATCCCGGATGAGAGCCTTAACAAAGCCCGGTTTGAAGTCAAGACCAGCACCTGGGGAAAGGGAAATGTGCATATTGTTCTGTCCAAAAAAGGACAGACCATATTGGAGGAAAATAAGAGCTTAGGCGAAATTGCAGCAAATACAGGAAGTGACCGGAACGGAAAAGATGCAGCCACTGAAGCTACTGGCAGAATCGTTCAGAAAGGTGTTGCTGATACTTTTAGCTGGACGGTGGAGAATCCGATTCTCTGGAGTGCAGAAGATCCCCAGCTCTACGATTTGGTCATGGAGGTTTTCGATGAGAATGGTATTCTTCAGGAAGTGATCCCTCAGAAAGTCGGTTTCCGCCGATTTGAAATGAAAGATGGAATTATGACTTTAAATGGAAAACGAATTGTATTTAAAGGTGTGAACCGTCATGAATTCAGTTCCATAACAGGAAGATGTGTATCTGAAGCAGAGCTCCGCAAGGATCTGACCATCATGAAGCAGAATAACATCAATGCCATCCGAACCTGTCATTATCCGGATGCTTCTCTGATCTACCAGCTTTGTGATGAGTTTGGAATTTACATGATCGATGAGACCAACCTGGAAAGTCACGGCTCCTGGGATACAGCGGAATTTACGAAGGACTATACTTATGTGGTTCCCCATGATAAGCCGGAATGGCAGTCTATGATGTTAGACCGCGCCAATTCCATGTATCAGAGAGATAAGAACCATCCGGCAATCCTGATCTGGTCCTGTGGAAATGAGTCCTTCGGTGGTAAGGATATTTTTGAAATGTCCCAGCTCTTTAGAAATGCAGATCCTACCCGTCTGGTACATTATGAAGGTGTCTGCCATGACCGCAGATATAACGCTACCAGCGATATGGAAAGCCAGATGTATCCATCTGTGGAAGCAATTAAAGAGTTTCTTGCAAAAGATGCTTCCAAGCCCTTTATCTGTTGTGAGTATACCCATGCCATGGGAAATTCCTGCGGTGCCATGCATAAATATACAGATCTGACAGATACAGAGCCGAAATATCAGGGTGGTTTTATCTGGGATTATATCGATCAGTCTATTTACAAAAAAGACCGTTATGGAAAAGAGTTCCAGGCATATGGCGGAGATTTTGGCGAGCGTCCTACTGATTATAATTTCAGTGGAAATGGAATTGCATATGGTGGAAATCGTGATGCGTCTCCGAAGATGCAGGAAGTGAAATTTAATTATCAGAATATTACCGCACAGGTAAGTGCTGATTCCGTGAATGTGATCAACAAAAATCTGTTTGTAAATACGGACACATTTGAATGCAGAGTAACTCTTCAGAAGGATGGAAACGTAATTCGTACAGAAGTACTGGATACAGCAGTGGCTCCTTTGAGCCAGATGGAATATGCTCTTCCATTTAAGAAGGAGGAGAAAGCAGGTGAGTACACGGTAACTGTTTCTTTCCATTTGAAAGAGGATATGCCATGGGCGAAAGCAGGTCATGAGGTTGCCTTTGGACAGTATGTTTACCAGGTGGAAGCAGCTGTGAAACCTTGCACAGAGCATCTGGAGGTAATTCACAGTACCCATAATATTGGCGTGCGCGGAGCGGAATTTGAGGTGCTTTTCTCCGTATTGAACGGTGGTCTTGTTTCCTATAAATATGCAGGAAAAGAAATGATCGAGGCAATTCCGAAGCCTAATTTCTGGCGTGCACCAACAGACAATGACTGTGGAAATCTGATGGCAATGCGATATGGACAGTGGAAGCTTGCCAGCATGTATGTGAACCATAAGGATTACCGCGGAGCGGCATATGGACCTGGAAATGTACCAAAGGTAGAGGAAAAAGAGCATTCCGTAAAGGTATCCTATACCTATTTTCTTCCAACTGTTCCGGCGGCTGAGTGTACACTTGCTTATGAAGTTTTCGGAGATGGAAGAATTCGTACCACACTTTCCTATGATCCGGTGAAGGAGCTTGGCGATATGCCGGAATTTGGTGTGATTTTCAAGTTTAATGCAGATTATGACCATGTATCCTGGTATGGACTTGGAGAATCTGAGACCTATGCAGACCGTAAGAAAGGTGCAAAGCTTGGAATCTACGACAATATGGTAAAAGATAATGTGGCAAGATATATGGTTCCACAGGAATGCGGTGCCAAGGAAGAGGTCAGATGGGCGAAGATCACAGATCGGAAAGGCAGAGGAATGCTTTTTGAGATGGATAAAGAAAACGGTCCAATGATGTTCTCTGCCCTGCCATACACACCTCATGAGATGGAAAATGCAATGCATCCATATGAGCTGCCCCAGATTCATTACACAGTAGTGCGCGTGGCAAAAGGCCAGATGGGAATTGCCGGAGACGACAGCTGGGGAGCAAGAACCCAGGAAGAATACCTGCTGGATACAAGTAAGCCTATGGAGTTTTCATTTGTATTTAAGGGAATCTGAGAAAAAATACGTTACTGCTCACTCCGTGGCCAGTAACAAAAATACTCTTATCATGGCAACAAAAAGGAGATTGAGATGGCAAAAAAAATAGAATATGGCCGTATGCTGCATGGTGGTGACTACAATCCGGAGCAGTGGCTTGACCGCCCGGACATTCTGAAAAAAGACATTGAATATTTCAAAAAAGCCCATATTAATACAGTATCTGTAGGAATCTTTTCCTGGGCAGTACTGGAACCGGAAGAAGGAAAGTACAATCTGGGCTGGCTGGAAGAGATTATTGACAATTTATATAAAGAGGGAATTTCCACGATCCTGGCAACACCGTCAGGCGCAAGGCCAAAGTGGATGGCAGACAAGTATCCGGAGGTCCTTCGCATGGATCCGGACCGCACCAGAAGATTTTTCGGAGGCAGACATAATCACTGCTATACATCTCCGGTATATCGTCAGAAAATTCACGATATGGACAAGCTGCTTTCTCAGAGACTGGGCAGTCATCCTGGTGTGATTCTGTGGCACATTTCCAATGAGTTTGGCGGAGAATGCTATTGCCCTCTTTGTCAGCAGAAATTCCGGGAATGGCTGAAAGAAAAATATGGAACCATTGAGAAGCTGAATTCCAGCTGGTGCACCACATTCTGGAGCCACATTTACAATAGCTTCGATCAGATTGAAGCCCCTTCCCCAAAGGGGGAGAACGAGCTTCATGCATTGAAGCTTGACTGGAACCGGTTCGTTACAGACCGCACCATTGATTTCATCAAAGGAGAGGTTGCTGCAATCCGTGAAGGTGGTTCTGAACTGCCGGTAACAGCCAATCTGATGTATGATTACAACGGTCTTGATTACAAGAAGTTTCGCGATGTTCTGGATGTGGTATCCTGGGATAACTATCCAAGCTGGCATAAGAAAGAGGAATTTTTCACTGCCATTGACGCAGGTATGCAGCATGATCTGATGAGGAGCATTAAGAATCAGCCATTTCTTCTCATGGAGTCCTGCCCGTCTGCCACAAACTGGAAGCCCATCAATAAGCTGAAAAAGCCGGGAATGATGCTGGCTTCCTCTCTTCAGGCAGTGGCGCACGGCTCTGACAGTGTTTTGTACTTTCAGCTGCATCAGAGCCAGGGGGCTTCTGAGAAATTCCACGGTGCAGTGATCGACCACTATGGCGGAGAGGATACCCGTGTGTTTAAAGAAGTGACAGAGGTTGGAGAGGCACTGGAGGCACTGAAGGAAGTCTGCAGCAGCCAGATGAAGTCTCCGGCAGCAGTCCTTTATGACAGAGAAAATAACTGGGCAATCCAGGATGCACAGGGACCGCGGAATGAGAACATGTTCTACACAGAAGCGGTGCAGAAGCAGTACCGCGCCCTGCGTGAACAGGGACTGAATGTGGATGTGATCTCCATGGAGCATGAGCTTTCCGGCTATAAGATTGTGGCAGCGCCAATGGCTTATATGTTCAAAGATGGATACGAAGAAAAATTAAGAGCATATGCAGAAAATGGCGGAACCCTGGTGATCACTTACTGGACCGGTCTTGTGGATGGCACAGACAAGTGCTTCCTTGGAGGTACACCATACGGGCTTATGGAGGCAGCCGGTCTTCGTACTACGGAGATTGATGCTCTTTATGACTGGGAAGAGAACCATGGAATTTCGGAACCAGGCAATCATCTGGAAATCAGCGGCATCTATACTTGCAAGAACCTGTGTGAGCTGGTAAAGGTTTCTGACGCAGAAGTGCTTATGCGCTATGGCGATGACTTCTATGCAGGAACTCCTGTAGTGACACATAAATCATATGGAAAAGGTCACGTATATTACGTTGGCGCAGATATGGAACAGGCTTTCTACAGTGATTTCTACGGAAAGGCAGCAAAGGAAGCTGGCATTCAGGCACCGCTGGGATTCGTACCGGCAGAGGTTTCTGTCACCTTACGTGAAAATCAGGAAAATGAATATCTGTTTATCCAGAACTATGCAAGAGAAACCAAGGCAGTTCCGGTTCCGGCAGAATATGAAGTGATCTACGGCGCAGCGGATGAGATTATGCAGCCGCTGGCAACAAGGGTCCTGAAAAAGAAAAAATAGAGATTAAAAGTAGAGGAAGAAGTTAGTGTGAAAAGAGGTTTTGACACTAACTTCTTTTTGTGTATATAATTAAAAAAACAGAAATCATGCAGCAGGGGGTATGTGCAGTGCAGAGAGAACTCTTGGAGCAGCTTCGTGAAATTACAGAAGAAGAGAGAAGAATCCTGAATGGGGAAGCAGAGGTGGACAGGGATCTTTACACGTCGGGAAGCGATTTTACCATTGACAGCAATAAGATGCTGGAGGAAGGGAAGCTGATCGCAATCCGCACCCATACCAGGTTTGTTCATTTCCCCCTTCACCGCCATAATTATGTGGAAGTACTCTACGTATGCGAGGGAACTCTTACTAATGTTATAGATGGCAAACAGGTTATTGTGCGAAAAGGGGAACTGCTTTTTCTGAATCAGTTTACCCATCATGAGATTCTTGCAGCTGGCAGGAATGACATTGCCATAAATTTTATGGTATTGCCGGAGTTTTTTGATGTGGCATATTCAATGGCAGGAAATAATAATGTTCTGGCAGATTTTCTGGTGAATGTACTGCGCCGGGATAACCAGCAGGGAGAATATCTTCATTTTAAGGTATCTGAGGTGCTGCAGATCCAGAATCTTCTGGAAAATATTATTTATTCCCTTGTAACAGGAAGAGGCAACCAGAACAAAATCAATCAGACTACCATGGGACTTATTTTTCTTTACCTTATGGACTCTGTACAGTATGTGGAAATGCGCCTTCCAAATCAGTACGAGAACATGATATCCATGACGACTCTGGATTATATTGAGCAGAAATACCGCACGGCCACCTTGACTGAGCTATGCGATATGCTTCACCTTCCCATGCATGTATTAAGCAAAATGATAAAAAAAACAACAGGCTTTAATTTTAAGGAGCTACTTCAGCGGAAACGTCTTAGTAAAGCTGTGGAACTGATGTGTGATACAGACCTTCCCATCAGCGATATCATTGCAGCAGTGGGCTATGAAAACAACAGTTATTTTCACCGTGTATTCAAGGAAAGATATGGGGTAACGCCAAGAGCTTTCCGCGTGGCTAATAAGAAAAATGATAAAGTAAGATTATGAAGAACGCGTAAAAATATTTTTACAAAAAAATTATCATTTGTTCAAAAATATTTTTTGAATTATATATAAATGGTTGACATTTAATTAGAAAAAAAATAAAATAATTGTAATGTTTAAGATTTTTCTTACATAGAGGGGAAAAGTCTCAGGCAAATAAAATATCAAGGAGGAAGTAAAATGAAAAAAATGTGTAAAAAAGTAGTCAGCCTTCTTCTTGCAGCAGTGATGGTGCTTACAATGACCGCCTTCGCTTCTGTTGTTTATGCCGCTGACGAGGACAGCGTTGAAGCTGATCCGAACTTCAAGATGGGAGTTATTCTTGTAGGTGATGAGACAGAAGGATATTCTGCAGCTCATATCGCCGGTGTTAAGGAAGCAGCTAAAGAGCTGGGCCTTGACGACAGCCAGATCATCTGGAAATACAAAGTTCCGGAAGACTCCAGCTGCTACGATGCAGCAATCGACCTTGTTGGACAGGGATGCTCCCTGGTAATCGGTAACAGCTATGGACATCAGACTTATCTGGTACAGGCTGCTCAGGAATACCCGGATGTAACATTCGTTTCCATGACAGGTGATTTTGCAGCAATCAGCGGATGCGAGAATTTCAAGAATGCATTCACCAACATCTATGAATCCCGCTATGTATCCGGTGTTGTAGCTGGTCTGAAGCTGAAAGAGATTCTTGAGGATGGTACTCTTACTACAGAGACACAGCCAGACAGCTTTGATGCAGACGGTAATGTAAAGGTTGGCTATGTTGGAGCATTCAGCTACGCTGAGGTTGTTTCTGGTTATACTGCATTCTACCTTGGTATTAAGAGCGTTGTTCCGAACGCTGTAATGGAAGTTAAGTACACAAACTCCTGGTTCGATATTGACAAAGAGGGTGCAGCAGCTGAGGCACTTATTGCAAACGGCTGTGTGATCATCGGACAGCATGCAGACTCTACAGGTGCTCCTGCAGCTACACAGAAGCTTCACGATGATGGCAAGATCTGCTACTCTGTAGGCTACAATATTGATATGCTTGAGACTGCTCCTACAGCAGCACTTACCTCTGCTACCAATAACTGGGCAGTATACTACAAACATGCAATTGCAACCGTAATGGGCGGTGGTGACCTTGAGCAGGACTGGTCCGCAGGATATAATGACGATGCAGTAGGAATCACAGAACTTGGTGAGTCCTGTGCAGAAGGAACTGCAGACTATGTTGCTGATATCGAGAGCAAACTGAAAGACGGTTCTCTTCAGGTGTTTGATACCTCTACATTTACTGTAGGCGGCGAGGAAGTTACTTCTGCACCGGTTGACCTTTCCTTCATGGATTACACAACTGATCCTGCAACTGTTGTATATCAGGGCGAGACTGTTGAGGCTATCGAGGATGGACACTTTGCAGAGTCCACATTCAGAAGCGCTCCATACTTTACACTTCGTATTGATGGAATCACAGAGGACGCAGACGCTGTTGAATAAGCAGTAATGCGAAATCCTGCGAAGCATGATTTCTGTGCATCGCGGAGCAGGTAGCTGGGAAGAAACCTGAACAGTTATCGAATTACATGAAATCCAAAAGGGGAGCTGTAAAAAGGCTTCCCTTTTGTTTCGTAAGCGGGAAAGTTAAAATCCACGCGGATGTGGGATTTTGGCGAACGCTTCAAAGATAGGCAAAACCAGAAGCTCAAAACCAGAAGAGCTTGTTTTGCCTTGATTATAAAACGGGAAGGGAGGCACAACACTTTGGAATATGCCATTCAATTAAAAAATGTTACCAAAACATTTGGAAAAGTTGTTGCCAACAAAAATGTCAACCTTGACGTAAAAAAAGGTGAGATTCTCTCCCTTCTGGGAGAAAATGGAAGTGGCAAGACCACTCTTATGAATATGATCTCCGGTATTTATTTTCCAGATTCCGGCGAGATCATGATAGACGGCAGGAAAGTGGAAATCCGCTCTCCAAAAGATGCCTACGATCTGGGAATCGGTATGATTCACCAGCACTTTAAACTGATCGACGTATTCAGTGCCACTGAGAATATTGCGCTTGGTCTTGATAAAAAACAGAAATTTGATCTGAAAGAGGTTCGTAAAAAAGCACAGGCTATCTGTGACAGGTACCACTTTGATCTGGACCTGAATCAGAAGGTTTACGAGATGAGCGTATCTCAGAAACAGACTCTGGAAATTGTAAAGGTTCTTTACAGAGGTGCAAACATTCTGATCCTGGATGAGCCGACAGCAGTACTGACACCTCAGGAGACAGCCCGTCTGTTTGAGGTTATCCGAAATATGAAGGCAGATAATAAATCCGTTATCATTATTACCCATAAGCTTCACGAGGTTCTGGAGATTTCCGACCGCGTTGCCATTCTGAGAAAAGGAGAGTACATAGGTACCGTAGATACCTGCGAGGCCACTGAAAATTCTCTTACAGAGATGATGGTAGGCAAGAAGGTGGAACTGAATATTGCCCGTTCCGCACCTGTAAATCCGGTGAAACGACTTTCTGTTTCCCATCTGACCGTCTATAACCGGGAGGACATTAAGGTGCTGGATGATGTAAGCTTTGACGTTTATGGCGGTGAAATCCTGGGAATTGCCGGAATTTCCGGAAATGGACAGAAAGAGCTTCTGGAAGCCATTGCAGGACTTCAGATTACAGGCCAGGGCAGCAGTATTGAGTTTTACGAAAGAGGAAAAGAAAATCAGCCCCTTCAGTTGGTTGGAAAAACACCGAAGAAAATCCGTGATGCAGGTGTTCACCTTGCATTTGTGCCGGAAGACCGTCTGGGAATGGGACTTGTAGGTTCTATGGGTATGACCGGAAATATGCTTCTGAAAAGCTATGGAAAGGGTGCATCCCCGCTTACAGATATGCGTACCCCGAAGAAAATGGCAGAGAAGGTTAAGGAAGAGCTTGAAGTTGTGACTCCAAGCCTGAATACTCCGGTATCCCGTCTTTCCGGAGGAAATGTACAGAAGGTTCTGGTAGGCCGTGAGATTGCAGAAGCACCTACTGTACTGATGACTGCCTATGCAGTGCGAGGCCTTGATATCAATACCTCTTATACCATCTATAATCTTCTGGATGAAGAGAAGAAAGAGGGGGTTGCCGTAGTCTATGTAGGTGAGGATCTGGACGTTCTCATTGATCTGTGTGACCGTATTCTGGTACTTTGCGGCGGTAAAGAGAATGGTATTCTGGATGCCAGAACGACTACGAAAGAAGAAGTTGGACTTCTTATGACAAATCTTCGGAAGGAGGGAAAATAAATGAGTGACACAAAAACTAAAGAACCCTTGATCCGAATTATTAAGCGTGACAGAAGCAGCTTTGGGTACAAGGTATGGGTTCGTGCGGCTGCCATTATTCTGGCGCTTGTAGTAGACGCGATTTTTATTTATAGTGTAACAGGCCTGAATCCATTATCTGTATATGGTGTTATGTTAAATGGTACCTTTATGACAAGCATCCGTTTTTCCTGGGCAATGCGAGATCTGGTAACCCTTCTCTGCATTGGTATTGCCCTTGCTCCTGCGTTTAAAATGCATTTCTGGAACATTGGTGCAGAGGGACAGGTATTGGTGGGTGGTCTTGCCACTGCCATGGTTATGGTAAAATGCGGAGCCAGCCTTCCTACACCGGTGCTTTTCCTGGTAATGTTCCTTACCAGCGTGATCGCAGGCGGTCTGTGGGGCTTTATCCCGGCTGTGTTTAAGGCATACTGGAACACAAACGAAACACTGTTTACTCTGATGATGAACTATGTGGCAACCAGCATTGTGGCATGCATGACTAATATTCTTCGTGGAAAAGCCTCCAGCCTTGGTAAACTGAACATGTCTACACAGGTTGGATGGTTTCCGCAGTTTTTAGGACAGAGATATAATATTAACATTCTGATTGTTGTGATCCTGATGTTTGTCATGTTCTTCTATTTGAAATATTCCAAACAGGGATATGAGATCACCGTTGTCGGAGAATCTGAGAACACTGCAAGATATGCCGGTATCAATGTAAAATGGGTAACCATCCGTACCATGATCATTTCCGGTGCTATCTGCGGTCTGGTTGGTTTCCTGATCGTAGCAGGAAGAGACCAGACCATTTCCACCACATCTGCAGGTGGAAACGGATTTACCGCCATTATTGTAGCATGGCTTGCAAAGTTTAATACGTTTTATATGGCTCTGATCTCCTTCCTGCTGATCTTCCTTTCCAAAGGTGCAGCAGAGATTGCTTCTGCATACAGCCTGAACGATTATGCAGCAAGTATTATTGAAGGCGTGATTCTGTTCTTTATCCTTGGAAGTGAATTCTTTATCAACTATAAGATGATTTTCCGTGGTTCCAAAAAGGAGGTGCACTAAATGAGTAATCTGATTGCGTGGATCATCAGGGCAATTCCATTTGGAACAATTATCATGTTTGGTTCCATGGGTGAGATCACCACTGAGAAATCCGGAAACCTGAATCTGGGAGTTCCGGGAATTATGTATCTTGGCGGCTTTGCTGGCTTCGCCAGCTCCTATTTTTACGAGAAAAATTCAGCAGATCCAAAGGGGTGGATATGTGTGATCCTGGCGCTTGTGGCAGCAATTGCAGCCTCCATGCTGGGAGGGCTGATTTTCAGCTTCCTTACCATTACCCTTCGTGCAAACCAGAATGTAACCGGTCTTGCACTTACCACATTCGGTATGGGCGTTGCTAATTTCTTTGGTGTATTTATTTTAAATGGTGCAAGCTACACTGCAGCACCGCTGGCATACGCTTCTTTTTCAAAGAAGATTCCATTCCTGTCCAGTAAGCTGGGAATTGTAAGTAAAACTGTTTTTGCCTATGGTTTTCTGGTATATGCGGCAATCATCATTGCTGTTGTGCTGCATTACGTGCTGAACAAAACAAGAGTAGGTCTGAATCTTCGGGCTGTAGGTGAAAATCCGGGAACTGCAGACGCAGCCGGAATCAATGTAACCAAATATAAATATCTGGCAACCTGTATTGGTGCCGGCCTTTCCGGAATCGGCGGATTATATTACGTTCTGGATTATAATCAGGGCATCTGGGCGACAACGGGACAGATAGAAGCTCTTGGCTGGCTGGCTGTTGCACTGGTTATATTTACCACCTGGAAACCTCTGAACTGTATCTGGGGTGCGTATCTTTTTGGTATGCTCTACTGGCTGTATCAGTTCCTTCCAAGTATTCTTGGAATCAAGGTTGCAAGCTATGTCACAGACCTGATCCAGATGGTTCCTTATGTGGTTACCATTATCGTACTGGTTGTAGTAAGCTTTCGAAAGAAAAAAGAGAATCAGCCTCCGGAAAGCCTGGGACTTTCCTACTTCCGAGAGGAAAGATAACAGGGATTGGTTTGATAGAATATTGAAATTTCAGAATCCTCTGCTTATGCTGTATGGTGCAGCATGCAGAGGATTTTTTATTCTTCAGACGGCAATACGATTTGTGAAAAATAAGTGTCCATAGGAAATGAAAGTTTACAAAATATTTCGAAAATGTTATATTATTATTAAATGATATGAGTGTCAAAAGGTCTTTTGCCACTCATTTGATACCCCGGATTGCTCCGCAGCTACGCTGCTCCCGCAATCCTCCAAATATTCGAAATCCGCTGATTTACTGCGTAAATCGCTACTTTCTCATATTTGGCGTGTCCCAAGTTCAAACGCCTTATCGTGCAAGCACGAACGGCTTTTTGACCTTTTGACACTGGTATCATTAAATAACATGCGAAACATATAGAAAGGATAGCTGGCTCTTAGCTATACAGTTATCAGAAAGGAATAAAAATATGAAAAAAAGATATGTTCTTGCTGCGCTGGCAGCTATGACAGTACTTGCAGGCTGTGGAGATAATGCTTCTCAGCAGAAAAACACGGACAATACTACCCAAGAGAGCACAACAGAGGATGATCTGACAGCTGCAGATCCGGATGAAGATGGAGAAGAACTGGATCCTGAATTTTCCCAGGATGTAGAGAATAATGAAGTAATCGATGCCGATGACGCAGAGGAAGAAGTGGCGCTTGATCCCATTACTCCTTCTGAATATCTGGTTCAGAATGCTTCTGATTATGTAACTCTTGGAGACTATGATGGTGTAGAGGTTACCAGGTACACCTATGAGATCACTGATGATATGGTGCAGGATGAGATTCAGGAAGAACTGGCAGATGCCAGCGATGAGCAGTCTACCAATGCACCTTCCGAGGACGGAAATATTGTATATATGAATCTTACTGCCACTGTGGAGGGTGAGGAAGCTGCTGATCCTGACGAGACTTTTATCACTTTGGGACAGGAAGAATTTGGTGCAGAATTTGACCAGAAGCTGACAGGTGTTTCTGCAGGAGACAAACTGGATTTTAGCATCACATACGGAGATGACACCTGGCAGGAAGACTGGCAGGGAAAAACCGTTGACTTTTCAGTGGAGATAACAGATGTTACAGCTTCCAATACTCCGGAATATGATGAGGATTATGTGAAGAATTATACCGGGTATGACACGAAGGAAGAATATGAGGCTTCTGTAAAAGAATATCTGGAGCAGTCCTATGAGGAACAGAGTACTTATGATGAGGCAGAAGATCTGATTTCTGCCTGCCTGGCACGTACAGAGTTTACGGGAGAATATCCGGACGACCTGTTTGAGGCATGCAGGGAAGAGGCACTCTCCGGTTATTCCATGTTTGTAGAGGAAGACGGAGATGTAAATGATGTACTGGATATGTTCGGGGTTACAGAGGATGATATTGCAGAAGAAGCCAAAAATCTTGTAAACCGCCGCCTCTTCATCAGTGCATATGCCGAAGCCAATAATATTGAGGTAACAGAAGATGAATACGTGAATTATGTGAATGAGTATGCTGACTACTATGGCGAGAGTCCTGCTGATTTTGAGACTCTTTATACACGGGAAACGCTTGTAAATGCCCTTTATGAGAGCAAGGTAACAGAGCTTCTTCTGGAAAAGGCAAACGTGACAGAAACTCCATATACACCAGAAGAGTATGATGAAGAGGAATCCAAAGAAGATGACACGCTTGATGATCTGGAAATCGTAGAAGAAGGAGAAGAAGGCGTAGCTGAATAAAATCTGAAGATTTGGCAAAACACACTTTCAACGTCATAATGTTCTTTTATTAACATTTTTTATAAATTTAAGCCTTTTAATTTAGATGTGATTATGATATAGTAAATAATACGCGACAATGGACGGACAGCATTCTGAAGATAAGCTTTAGGAAGTTTGTCCGCCCATTTGTGTCTATAAAGGAGGAACGAGATGAAATTTTCAGAAATGCCTTACACTCGTGTGGATTTTCCGGCTGTGATCGCACAGGCACAAGAGATTATCCAGCGCGCATCTTCTGCGAAGAGCGGAGAAGAGCAGTTCGAGATTCATCAGGAATTTAACAAGCTGATGGATCACGTGAGAACTCTTTACACCATCGCCCATATCCGCAGGGATGGAGATGTGACAAATGAGTTTTATGACGGCGAGAAGAGCTACTATGATGAGAAGCTCCCGGAACTGAACGCAGTGACAAATGAGTACAAGAAAGTACTTTTTGCCACCCCATATCGTCAGTATATGGAAGAGAAAATCGGACCGGTTGCATTTAAGTCCATGGAACTGGAGATGAAATCTTTCGATGACAGTCTGATTCCGCTGATGCAGGAGGAGAATGCCCTTGCTTCCCGTTACAGCAAGCTGATCGCTTCTGCCAAGATCATGTGGGAAGGAGAAGAACTGAACCTTTCCCTTATGCGCAAGTATATGCGCTCCCAGGATCGGAATACCCGTAAGAAAGCATGGGATGCTTTTTCAGGCTTCTTTGAGGAGAACCAGGCTGAGCTTGATGAAATCTACGATCTGATGGTGAAGAACCGTACCAGACAGGCACAGATGCTGGGCTTTGAGAATTACATTGATATGGGCTACTTCCGCATGAACCGTAATTCTTATACCAAGGAAGATGTACAGAAGCTTCGCGAGCAGATTAAGACTGTATTTGTACCGTTAGCTTCCAGAATGCACAAGAACCGTCAGGCACGCCTTGGGGTAGATGCACTTCGTTATTATGATATGGGTGTTTATTTCCCACAGGGAGATCCGGCGCCGATCGGTACTCCTGAGGAGATTCTTGAGAGCGGCCGCAAAATGTACACGGAGATGTCTGATGAGACAAGGGATTTCTTCAACATGATGATGGAGAATGAGCTTTTTGATGTATTCGGACGTAAGAATAAGGCTACCGGTGGTTACATGACGGAGCTTCCGGATTATGGTGTACCGTTTATTTTTGCAAACTTTAACGGAACCAGTGGTGACGTGGATGTAATCACACATGAGTGTGGACATGCATTTCAGAGTTATGTATCCTGCAAGGATCCGATCGCCGATCACTCCAGGTATCTGACCATGGAGACAGCAGAAATCCATTCCATGTCCATGGAATTCTTTGCGGAACCATGGATCGAGCTTTTCTTCGGGGAAAGAGGCGATGATTACCGCAAGATGCATCTTGAGGATGCCATCGACTTTATTCCTTATGGAACAATGGTGGATGAATTCCAGCATATTGTATACGGCAATCCTGATCTTACACCTAAGGAGCGACGTGATGCATGGAACAAGCTGGAACAGGAGTACCGTCCATATATGGATTCCACTGGCTGCAGGTTTATGGAAGAAGGCGGTTACTGGCAGAGACAGCATCACATTTTTGAGATGCCTTTCTACTATATTGATTATGTACTTGCACAGCTTTGTGCATTCCAGTTTAAGATCCGCATGGAGAAAGATCATGACGCTGCATGGGCTGATTATATGAAGCTCTGCCAGCTTTCCGCAAGTGATTTCTATCCGTCCATGCTGAAACAGGTGGGACTTACAGTTCCATTTACAGATGGCTGCATTCAGAAGATTGTGGATGAGCTGGATAAGAAGCTGGGTTGAGTCATCAGGCAAAGACTGTGAGAAGGAAAAGCACCTTCAGGTAAGAAATTGGGAACTCACAGGAAAGTTGAGGCAGAATTGTGAAAAAATATGGGAATGATTACCGTCAGAGAGGGAAACAATTTGAATATACCGGAAAATGGTATGGCAGCAGCCTGTCAGTGAAGGAGCTGAAAAGACATGCCCTTAACAATGCAGGCTTTATGGCAGCCGCCCTTGTGATCTATTTTGCCAGTTTAATGCTGAATAATGAAGGCAGCAGGATCTTCTGGATATTGCTTCCCTATATGGTAGTAGTCTTCCCTGTTTCCTATGGAATCATGGGAGGTGCTTCCTTATTCCTTTTTTGCAGACAGCAGGAGGGAAAAGCAGATCACTCACAGGTGGTAATCCCGGAAGAGCATATAGGGCATATGACCTGTGCCCAATATGAAAAAGGGGTGCGACGTCCGGTAAGATGCAGCATTGCCATCACGGTACTGGGATTTTTTACAAGCGTGGCAAATCTGATTTTTTTGTTAAAAGATTTCGAAAATCTTATTTTTACAAGGGAACTATTATTCGAGGCAGCTGCTGTGATGATTTTAGTACTGGGAAGTGTTAGTGCTGTGCAAAACTGGCAGATTAAAGCAAAATTTACAAATTTTGAGTGAAAATCTTTCAGTTTTTGACAATTATGGACAAAATTCCAGACATATTTCGCCATATAGCTATTGCACATGTAATAAAACATGGTAAAATAGAGATGTATAAGACAACTTTTTTCAGGTTGTCTGCAGTAGCTGACCTCAGGGGTATGTTCGAAACATACCCTGTGAATAGTTACAATAAAATATCTCAAAAAGGAGGATATGATATGAGCAAGAAGAAGTTAATGGCCCTGTTATTATCAGGCGTCATGACAGCAACAACAGTGAGTGTTCCTGTTTTTGCTGAGGATGCAGACGCTGCAGAAGACACAGCTGATGCAGCAGAAGAGACTGAGGGAGGTTCTTCCGATACACCGCTGGTTGTTGGACAGACCAACTTCTCCGAGAAATTCTGTGGAATGTTCGCAGAAGCAGTTCCGGATCAGCAGATCTCCGATATCGTAGGAGCATATCTGTTTGATAACGACCGCGCAGGTGCTGTTATCTACAATGGTATTGAGGGAGAGACTACTGAGTATAACGGAACAGAGTATACTTACACAGGACTTTCTGATATTACAGTTACACAGGGCGAGGATGAGACTGTTTATGACATCAAACTTCGCGATGATGTAAAATTCTCTGATGGTGAGCCGCTTACCGCAGATGACCTTATTTTCACATTATATGTATATTCAGATACTGATTATGATGGAAATGCAACTCTGTATTCCACCAACATCAAAGGTATGAAGAACTACCGTCTGAATTCCACAGCAGCAGACTCTATCACAGATGAGGATGTTGCAAATGTATTAGCTGACATGCCAGACGAAGTAGCAGAGAAGGTGAAATCTGACCTGATCGTTCCGCTTCTTACCTCTGAGTATGACTGGGCACAGACTGCATGGGAAGATTACGCAGACGCTTACGGTGTTGCAAGCGGTGACGAATTCTTCGCAATGCTCTACGCTACCGAAGACGGCTACAGCGTAGACGGCAAAGACCAGGATACAATCATTAATGAGATCGCTGACCAGTATGGTACAGATTATGTAGCTCTTGCAACTGCATACGGCGATGAGGAATATTTCAATGAAGATGCTACAACAATTGCACAGGAATACCTGGTAGAGCAGAAAACTGCTGCAGGTGAGGGCGAGGAAGTTGCTAACATCGAAGGAATCAAGAAACTTGGCGATTACGAAGTTGAGATCACAACAGACGGATTCTCTGCTACTACAATCTACAATCTTGGCGTAATCGTTGAGCCAATGCATTACTATGGTGATGCTTCTCTTTATGACTATGACAACAATCAGTTCGGTTTCACAAGAGGCGACCTTTCCGCAGTACGTGACAAAGCAAACCAGCCACTTGGTGCAGGTCCTTACAAATTTGTGAAATATGAGAACAAGACCGTATATCTGGAAGCAAACGAGAACTACTACAAAGGTGCTCCTAAGATCAAGTACCTTCAGTGGAGAGAGACTTCCGACGCAGATAAGATTGCCGGTGTTGAGCAGGGTACAATCGACCTTTCCGATCCATCCGGAAGCAAATCTGCATTTGACCAGATCAAGAGCATCAACAGCAACGGCGAGCTTGATGGCGACAAGATCATGGTTAACGCAACAGACAACCTTGGATATGGATACATCGGTATCAACGCTAACACTGTAAAAGTTGGTGATGATGGAAGCTCTGATGCATCCAAGGATTTAAGAAAAGCAATTGCAACTGTATTTGCTGTATATCGTGACGTAGCAATCGATTCCTACTATGGCGATGCTGCTTCCGTAATCAACTACCCGATCTCCAATACATCCTGGGCAGCTCCTCAGAAATCTGATGCAGATTATAAGGCAGCTTACTCTGTAGATGTTGACGGAAATCCGCTTTACACAGATGACATGTCTGATGATGAGAAATTTGCAGCAGCTACACAGGCAGCTCTTGGCTACCTTGAGGCAGCTGGCTACACTGTAGAAGATGGCAAAGTAACAGCAGCTCCGGAAGGTGCTAAGATGTCCTATGAGATCATCATCGGCGCTGACGGAAGTGGAGATCACCCAAGCTTTGCAATCCTTACAGATGCTAAGGCAGCACTTGAGTCCATCGGATTCACACTTGAGATCAATGACGTTACAGACTCTAACATCATGTGGGATGCTTTAAATGCAGGTACAGCAGAAATGTGGGCAGCTGCATGGCAGGCAACAATCGATCCTGATATGTATCAGACATACCACAGCGAGAGCGTAAAGAGTAACTACTACCACATCAATGACGCTACACTGGATCAGGATATTATCGACGCTCGTTCTTCCGCAGATCAGGAATACAGAAAATCTGTTTACAAACAGTGCCTGGATATCATTCTTGACTGGGCAGTTGAGATTCCGGTATATCAGAGACAGAACTGCATTATCTATAGCCCTGAGCGTGTAAATGCAGATACCTTTACAAAAGATGTTTCTACATTCTATTATTGGTATAAAGATATCGAGAACATCGAGATGAACTAAAGGTATAAACTGAAGAAGTCAGACTAGCGCAGTGGGCTCACCCTAATAAGTGAGCCCACTGCCTTACTGGCAGTATGCCTTGGGTACTGATGTGTGCCGGGGCATTGCATACAGCCAGAACCGGCAGGACACACTGCCAGTAAGAACATCACAGTCAGAACTTCTTACCCTGATACTGGAAAGGACAGATAAACTAAATGAAGAAATTTATTGTACGTCGTGTACTTCTGGGAGCGATGATTCTGTTCTTCGTTTCCATGATCATTTACTCAATTGAGAGAAGCCTTCCTACCTCTTATGTAGAAGGAAGAGCCCGCGACATGTCCATGAAACAGGGCGCTAAGCCTTATGATGAGCTGGTTGCGGAATTAAATGCCTCCTATGGACTGGATAAGCCGGTCCTGGAAGGATATTTTGTATGGCTTGGAAAAGCACTTCACGGTGAGTTTGGAGAATCCTGGATCTTCCATCAGCCGGTAACCAAGAAATTCTCCAGTGTAATCTGGTATTCCTTTGTACTGGCGCTGGCCTCGTTCCTGTTGGAGATCATCATTGCAATCCCTCTGGGAATCATATCGGCCACCAAGCAGTACAGCAAAGTAGACTATGCGGTGACAGTGTTTGCCCTCATCGGTATTTCCCTGCCGTCCTTCTTCTTTGCCACTATTTTGAAATGGATCTTCTCCATCAATCTGAAATGGGTGGACCTGTATGGTATTGTAAGCCGTATGCATGAGTCTTACGGCAGCGTTGGAAAGGTATTGGATATGGCGCAGCATCTGATCCTTCCGGTGATCACCCTGACCATCGTCAGCGTTGGTTCCCTGATGCGTTACACCAGAACCAACATGCTCGAGGTGCTGAATGCGGATTATATCCGTACAGCGCGTGCGAAGGGACTGCCGGAGAAGCGCGTCATTCATTACCACGCATTCCGCAATATCTTAATCCCGATCATCACACTGCTCGGCGGTACATTGCCGGGACTCTTCAGTGGAGCCATGGTAACAGAGACTCTGTTCCAGATCCCGGGTATCGGATATACCTCTTACCAGGCGGTATTACAGGGTGACATTCCGTTTGTTATGTTCTACATGCTGTTTTCCGCGGTACTGATCTTACTTGGCAACCTGATTGCCGATATTCTATATGCAGTTGTGGACCCGCGTGTCCGCGTGAACTAGAAAGGAGGAGAGAACATGGAGAACGAGAAGAATAATATGAAGCTTGATGACGCGCAGCGTGTCCGCGTACTTTCCCCCGGAATGATGGTTGCAAAGCGGTTTTTCCGCAACAGACTGGCAATCGTAGGACTGGTTATCATTGTCTGTATGTTCCTGTTTGCATTT
>OLQG01000990.1_pt1 | contig 19890 bp, 19 predicted proteins | sample 1672221 | NCBI WGS metagenome assembly OLQG01 (sample SAMEA3136660, study PRJEB25190) | human gut metagenome | biome: human gut; feature: human-associated habitat; material: faeces | place: Austria | collected 2013
ACCCACTGCTTATTGCTTTTCGCAACCCCGCAGGGGACTTACTTGATTTGGTTAACTTTTCCAGGAGGATTCCATGATCACACACATCAGCCACACGCTCGCCCAGCAGATCGTCAACACGATCAAGGACGTCTGCAGTTATGATATCAACTTCATCAATCCGTCCGGCACCATTATTGCCAGCACCAACGCTGCCCGGATCGGAGCTTTTCATGAGATTGGACGGAAGGCAGCTGTAACCGGTACTACCATCGAAGTGGCTGAATCTGACAATTTTACAGGAACCCGACAGGGGATCAACATGCCTCTTTATCATGAAGACCGTCTTCTGGCTGTGATCGGGATCACCGGTTCCCCGGAAAAAGTACGCAAGTACGCCTTTCTGGCACAGCGTATCACCAGCCTTCTGATCCGTGAACAGGAACTTGGCCAGTACAGCCGGCATCAGGCGGACAAAAAACAGTTTGTCATCAGTTCCCTGCTCCACGGAGACACCCAGAATCCGGAATATCTTCTGAAATGTCTGAGGGAATTTCAGATCGATCCGGATACACCCAAGCGACTGATATTGCTCCATACGTATCCGGCTGCTTCCAGTCAAAATCTCTCCGTAAAGATTGACCACAGAATTTTGGAATCCCAGGAAACTCCTGCTTCCCGGACAGATACCGAAAATCCAAATCTCTCACGGGAATCTTCTCTCCAGGCAGAAACTCATGACTCAGATTCCGGCATTGGGTCTGTTCTTTCAGAACATCAGATCCAGAATTTTTTCAAGACCATCGGGATCATGCTGTACACCTTCCGCTATCCCGGAGATTATCTCGCTGTTACAGACAGTTCCGGTTTTTCTGCTCTTTCCGGAACACTTCGTGATTTTGCGAAAAAGCATGCTGGCACTCTGGCCGTTGCTGTTGGCCGGTCCGTACCACTGTATCAGCTTGGTCTTTCCCTGACTACTGCGGAAACTGCCCTGCGAAACCTTAACTTTCACCGGCCTCTTACTGACCATGTCTGTGCAGAAAATTATGCCGTTTTCGATGATCTCACTCTGGAAATCGTTCTCTCTTCTGTGTCTCCGGATGACCGTGAAGAATTTTCCGGAAAAACCATTCATCAGCTGTCTCCGGATGAAAAGGAACTTCTGCGAACTTATTTTTCCCTGGAAATGTCTCTGGCTGATACCGCAAAGAAACTTTTTCTCCACAAAAATACTCTTCAATATAAATTAAACCACATTTATAAAAAATGTGGTCTCAATCCCCGGAAATTCCGGGACGCTGTTCTGTTGTATCTGGCGCTGGAGCTGGAATAAAAGGCCCATTTTTACAGAAGGTCTTTCAGTTCCTCCAGCCGCTTTATCACATGATCTGCTTTATGCGTTCTTCTCACATTTTCCAGTTCCGACTCTTCCATCTTCTCCCGGCAAAACCAGCAGGTCTCCATCCCTGCTGCCTGTCCGCCTGCGATATCAGCAGTCAGGGAATCCCCTATGATCATACATTTCTCTGCCCTGATTCCCGGAAGCTGTTCCAGACATCGTTCAAAAAAACGTACATCCGGCTTGTCCACACCGATCTTCTCAGATACAAAACAATGATCGAAATCTTTCAGCATATCGGCTTTTTTCAGCCTGCAGATCTGCTGCTCATAAGGGCCGTTGCTGGCCGTGCACAGAATATATTTTCCCTGTAAATGATCAAGGATCTCCTTTGCCCCTTCCACAGGAACCGCGCTGTAAAACAGACATTTCCGGAACAGCATCTCCATAGCTACGCCATCTGCCTCAAGCCCAAGCTTCTTAAGAATCGCCTGCCAGCGCACATAGGGAAGATCATCCATGGTCAGGATCCCCTGTTCGATCTTTTTCCAGATCCGGTCATTCTCCTCTTTAAAAACCGAAAACATCTCCGGCTTATAGATGAGGCCTGCATCTTCAAAACAATGGGCCATGCCTTCCTGTGCCGCCGCATCAAAATCCAGCAACGTATTATCAATATCCATAAAAACAGCTCTGATCATTTCACTATCCTTTCACATGAAATCCAAACTCATCCTCAAGGGGGATCTCTTTCGATTCAATACCCTCGATCTCCACAAAACTCTGCTGAGAAAGGCGCTCTACCATCTCCCGGATCTCCTCTCTGGTTCCCTGCACTTCCATCTCCACACGATCATCCCAGAGATTTTTTACCCAGCCGGTCAGCCCCATGGACTGTGCAATATAATAAGAGCGGTAACGAAATCCCACTCCCTGTACTCTTCCTGAAAAATAAAAATGTTTTCGTATCTTCTCCATCTGGCACCTCGTATCTTCTGTCTCAACTATTCCGTCTCTGTATCTCCACCCAAAATTCTCCTGCCCACCGCAGGAATATCTTATCCCGATTATATAATAATTCTTTATAAGTTGTAAAGTTATATCCTTCTATCTATTGGAAACCATAAACATTTGCGTTATAATAATTTCTATCAGGATAAAAAGAAAACTGCTTTCTTTTGCAGGAAATATTTTCAACAGAATTTAGCATCAGGAGGTAATCATTATGAACGAAAGCATCAAAAACATGCTGGAGCGCAGAAGTATCCGCGCCTACAAAAAAGACCTTGTTCCACAGGAAACTCTGGATATGATCCTGGAAGCCGGAGAATATTCACCAAGTGGCATGGGACAGCAGAGTACCCTTATGGTAGTAACACAGAATCCGGAACTGGTTGCAAAACTTTCCAAAATGAACGCAGCTGTTATGGGCAGTACCTCAGATCCGTTCTACGGTGCCCCAACTGTGATCATCGTCTTCTCCGACAGCAAAATGGGCACCTGCGTGGAAAACGGAAGCCTTGTGATGGGAAATCTCATGAATGCCGCACATGCTCTTGACGTAGATTCCTGCTGGATCCACCGTGCAAAAGAAGTTTTTGATTCCGAAGAGGGAAAAGAACTGAAGAAACAATGGGGAGTTCCGGATGAATATATCGGTGTCGGCCACTGTGTTCTGGGATACCGCGACTGCGAATATCCGAAAGCAAAACCTCGTAAAGAGGGCTTTGTGATCCGCGTTTGATCGTCTGAATATGTACAAAAAATCTGACAGATCTGCATTTTACACATCGCCGTGTATTATGCAGAAATCTGTCAGATTTTATTTTCTCTTATTTCAGCGCCTTATCTTTATATCTGGAAATCTCCTCGAGATATTTTTTCCCAAGAGCACTGATGTTAACACCTTTTCTTGCGATATACCCGATGGTCATGATCTCATCGGAATCCAGCTTAACCGCACAGTAATCGGAACCGTTCAGATCTTCACAGATAATACCGGAACACAAGGTATATCCGCCCAGACCTACCATCAGGTTCAGCATCGTGGCCCTGTCATCGGCCTTGATCAGCCGTTTATACTCATATGTGCTCAAAACCTCCTCCGCAAAATAAAAGGAGTTATTTCCTCCCTGTTCAAAAGACAGACAGGGGTATTCCTTCAATTCTTCCAGTGTGATCTTCTCGCGTTTCGCCAGGGGATGGCCTTTCCACATATAAACGTAGATCCTGCAGTTGAGAAGTTCGTGAAACTCCAATCCATACTCGTGAAACATTTTTGTAAGTACTTTGCGGTTAAAATCATTCACATAGAGGATCCCGATCTCACTTTTAAAGTTCCGCACATCCTCGATCACCTGATGTGTCTTGGTCTCATGGACTGCAAATTCGTACTCATCCATGCCAAACTGTTTTACCAGCTCCACAAAGGCATTGACCGCGAAAGTATAATGCTGCATGGAAACACTGAATTTTTTTCGGGACTGTTCTTTGGAGATATATTTGGCTTCCATCAGTTCGTACTGTTCTACTACCTGCCTTGCATACCCCAGGAATTCTTCACCCGCCGGTGTCACGGCAATTCCACGGTTTGTTCTTCTGAAGATCTCAACCCCGGTTTCTGCCTCCAGTTCCCGGATCGCCGTGGAAAGACTTGGCTGGGAAATATAAAGGCTTTTGGCTGCCTCGTTCATAGATCCGGCTTTTGCAATTGCTATGGTATATCTGAGCTGTGCCAGAGTCATCTGTTTGCCTCCCTGTACTTTATATCAGGCGGACATTTCTGATCCGCCTGGTGTAAAACATTTATTTAAGATAATTTTTATCTACATATCCTTCTTTTCCAAGTTTCGGAACAAACACATACCAGTAGGTACTGTCTTCTTTTTCAATGAGCTCAACCGTATCTCCGGTATTTAACTGGCCAATCTCATTATTTTTATCATAAGCTTTTTCACTTCGAAGTGCCAGATAGCCTTTGTCTACTTTAACAGTCATAGACTGGATCGCCGTTCCGGCTCCTCCAAGAAGATATTCCTTATCAACATAACCAGTTTTATCAAGCTTCGGTACATATACATACCAGTAATGTTCATCGGCTGTATCTTTTACCTGTACGGTATCCCCGGTATTTAACTGGCCAATTTCATTACTGTCATTATAGGCAGCCTGATTTCTGAGTGCCAGATAACCTTTTTCTATTTTTACGGTCCACAGTCCGCTGTTATAAATATACCGATTATCTACGTAACCGGATTTATCAAGCTTCGGCACATATACATACCAGTAGGTTGAATCACTGCTGTCCTTTACAAGCACCATATCTCCGGTATTCAGACGCCCAATCTCGTTACTGTCATTATATGCAGCAGTGTTTCGAAGTGCCAGATAGCCACTCTTTACTTTCACAGTCCAGGAATCATTGGATGCAGCGGTACTCTCTGCTACCTGGATATAATTTTTGTCCAGATATCCGGATCTATCCAATCTTGGAACATATGCATACCAGTAGGTTGGGTCCTTCCGGTCTGTAACTTCCACCAGATCTCCAGTGTTCAACTGACCAATTTCATTACTTTTGTCAAAAGCCTTCTCACTCCTGAGAGCCAGATAGCCGTCAGAGACTTTAACTTTAAAGGTAGTTCCTGCTGCTGCCTTCGCCTCCCGGGCTGTTGCCGGAATAGCTGCTGCAAACATAACAGCCAGAATAGTCAGGCATTTCACTGCCTTTCTCCTGGACAGAAGAGTTCTTTTTTTCATATTTTACGCCTCCTTTTCTTTTTTGTGTCGTTCTTTGTTTTGCGGTTCTGTCTGCTTTTTATTTTATGGACCACCGCCGGAATTTATGGCAATATTATATCATATTTTGTGCTGACATCTGTAAGAATCATATCTCTCATTACAGTCCAAAATGGTCTTTCCACAGTGCAGGTATTGACACTTTTAATTAGTAGTGTTATATTACATGTAGAACAGGATAAAAGTAATACCCCCGGGAATCTTCCCGGGGAATTTTGTACGCATATGTTCGATATATGGCACTCCGGAAAGTCTATTCCTTAAGAAGGATATTACTCACCTGGAATGCTGCAGACTATAATCTATAATTATATAAGGGAAGGTGAATACCATGGCAGTAAAAAGAGATTATTACGATGTTCTGGGCATTGACCGGAACGCAGATGAGAAAACAATAAAAAAAGCATACCGTAAACTGGCAAAAAAATATCACCCGGATACCAACGCCGGTAATCCGGATGCCGCAGATAAATTTAAGGAAGTAAATGAAGCCTATGACGTTCTTGGAGATCCCAAGAAGAAAAAAATGTATGATCAGTTTGGTCACGCTGCTTTTGAGGCGGGCGCTGATCCGGGAGCCGGTGCAGGTGCCGGTGGATTCGGCGGATTCCAGAGTGGTGGCAATGGCAGCTATCAGGAATTTCACTTTAATGGTGAAAACATGGATGATATCTTTGGTGATATCTTTGGAAATATGTTCCACGGCGGTCACAGCACAGGCCATGGCTTTGGCGGAAACAGCACTTATGAGCACTTCACCGGTAACGGTGGCGGATTCCACGGCGGCTTTGGAGGAAGCGGATTTCACAGTGGCGGCGGCTTTGGCGGATTCCATCAGCAGGATTTCCCTCAGAAAGGCTCCGATGTGAAGGCCAGCATCAACGTTACCTTCGATGAGGCCGCTTTTGGTGCAGATAAAAGGATTTCTCTGTCCAGCCCGGACGGAAGCTCCGGTGCACCGCAGACATTACAGGTTCACATTCCGGCAGGTATCGATACCGGCAAGAGCATCCGCCTGAAAGGAAAAGGTATGCCAGGAACCGGTGGCGGCGAGCCTGGTGATCTGCTTCTGAAGGTTACCGTAGGAACCCGTCCTGGATATGAACGAAAGGGCTCCGATGTTTACACTACCATTTCCATCCCGTACACAACAGCTGTTTTCGGCGGTGAAGCTACGGTTCCTACTCTTTACGGAAACGTGATCTGCAAGATCCGTGAAGGCATGCAGTCCGGTTCCAAGATCCGGCTCAGAGGAAAGGGCATCGTTTCCATGAAAAACCCGGCTGTCCGCGGCGACCAGTACGTAACCATCCAGATCCAGGTTCCACAGAATCTGAATTACACTGCAAAAGAAAAACTCCATGAGTATGCAAAAGCATGTGGACTGGAGCGGAGTAATGCCAGTGGGTCGCATGTGGCATAACTGGTATTGTTTGATAAAATGTAAAATAGAAATTTCCGATCGTACCACTTAGCACTCTGCACCTTTGAAATAAAGGAATGGTTATCTGTGTGTCAATCGGATATTCGCGATCTACAGGGAACTTACCTGATTCGTTCAAAGCAAAAAGAGTATCACAGATCTCATCTTTATCCATGAGTTTCTGTGATACTCTTTTTTTGATCGTCAAAGGGATATTTGCCATCCCCATTTAAAACTTCCTATTTATGACAATGTCATATCTCCATCTTTCACCCATCCAAGTTTACGTACAAACATATTGATGAGCGGGCAGAGAACTGCCGGGAGGATGAAGGAGATCAGGAAAAGTCCTGCCCAGTCCATGGCTGTGACTGCTGTCTTGGTTCCTTCTGCAATATCATTCATCCATCCTGTATACACACCAATCTGACCTACAAAACCACAGGTACCCATTCCTGAGGATACGGCTGTTCCGTTCATTTGCAGTTTAAAAAGGCAGGTCGCGATAGGTCCTGTGATGGCAGATGTGAGGATCGGTGCGATCCAGATCCTCGGATTTCTGACGATATTTCCCATCTGGAGCATGGAGGTTCCGATTCCCTGAGAAACCAGTCCACCCCATTTGTTTTCCTTAAAGGACATAACCGCAAAACCTACCATCTGTGCACAGCAGCCTGCTACTGCGGCACCGCCTGCCAGTCCGGTAAGTCCCAGAGCCGCACAGATCGCAGCGGAGGAAATCGGCAGTGTCAGTGCAATTCCCACAAATACAGAAACCAGGATTCCCATAAAGAACGGCTGCAGGTCCGTTGCCCACATAATTATACTTCCCACTTTCATGGCAGCTTTTCCAAGGGCAGGTGCCCACCATGCGGAAAGGCCTACCCCCACCCCGATGGTTACAAGAGGAGTTACAAGGATATCGATCTTTGTCTCCTTGGAAACTGCCTTACCGATCTCAGCCGCAACAATTGCAACAAACAGTACAGCCAGAGGGCCACCTGCTCCGCCAAGTGCATTGGAGGCAAAACCAACAGTGATCAGTGAAAACAGTACCAGCGGCGGGCAATGCAATGCGTAACCGATAGCTACTGCCATGGCAGGTCCGCTCATGGCAGAGGCCAGAGAACCTACCGTGTACTGGGTGTCATTGACTGTGGCAACTGCCATAGTCAGAAACGGAATGTGGAATTGTGTGCCAAGGGTGTTGACGATCGTACCGATCAGCAGGGAACAGAAAAGTCCCTGCGCCATGGCGCCCAGTGCATCGATACCGTATCTCTTCAGGGAGATCTCGATATCCTTCCGTTTCAGAAATGCTTTGAATTTTTCCATTTTAAAACTCTCTCCTTACCCTGATCCGTTTCCCGTCGGATCAGTTCTTTTATTTGCAAAAAGTCTCGCTGACTTTCTCCAGTTCCTCACGGATAGAGATATGCTGCGGACAGACTTCCTCGCACTGTCCACATTTTACACATTCGTCTGCGCGCTTTCTGCCACGGCCTCCTACCAGCCATTCTTCCTGATGCGCTGCAGCAGCTTTGTTTCCGTACAGTGTCAGGTAATTCATCGCTGTGAAAGAACCGGAGATTCCGATTTCCATCGGGCATACCTTTGCACAGTAATTACAGGTTGTACATGGGATCAGAGGAATTTTGCTCATCGCCTCTCTTGCCTTGTCCAGAGTTTCCTTCTCGCTTTCCGTAAGACCGTTAAAGTCCTTCATAAAGGAAAGGTTGTCTTCCATCTGCGCGATGTTGCTCATTCCGGAAAGTACGGTGATCACGCCCTCCAGGTTTGCCGCAAAACGGATCGCCCAGGATGCTGTGGATGCTTCCGGCTCTGCTGCCTTTAAGATCTTTTCCACAGATTCCGGAGGCGTTGCCAGCATGCCGCCTTTTACAGGCTCCATGATCACTACCGGTTTGCCGTGTTTTCTGGCAACTTCGTAGCAGGCTTTTGACTGGATTGCCGGATTTTCCCAGTCTGCATAGTTGATCTGCAGCTGTACAAACTCCATCTCCGGATGTGCGGTAAGGATTGCTTCCAGTTCTTCCGGTGTGGAATGGAAAGAAAATCCTGCATGTTTGATCAGTCCGGCCTCTTTCTGCTCACGGATCCAGTCCCATAAACCGTACTCATCGAAATATTTTGTTCTGTGTTCTCCAAGATTGTGGAGAAGATAGAAATCGAAATATCCGGCTTTTGTTCTCTCCAGAGATGTTTTAAACTGTGCAAGAGCTTCGTCTCTTATCTTGCAGTTGATCCAGGCTGCCATCTTGGTTGCAAGCTGATATTTTTCTCTCGGGTAACGCTCTACCAGAGCTTCGCGGATAGCATCTTCACTTCCTGCATAAGCCCACGCAGTGTCAAAGTAAGTAAATCCGGCTTCCATAAATTTGTCTACCATGACTTTGGTCTGCTCCACATCGATCACACCTTCGGATTTCTGCGGAAGTCTCATGAGACCAAAACCAAGTTTTTTAATTTCTTCGCCTAAATATGCCATATTTTTCCTCCCTTCTTATTACATCCCGGAAAATTCTCCATATCAATATCATCAGATAAGCAATATTTCCGACACGGATATCTCCCGGACTGTTATATTTTTACTGCAGGAAAAAAACCTGCGTTTCTCCTATTATAACGGTATTTCTCCCGGTGGTAAACCTTTTTCTTTTACAAGTGTCAAGACAATGCCTTAATTGTGTCTGGCCAACTGGTCCGATCTTCCCCTCGCAGATAAAGATTTTTTCCGGTCAGGCAGATATTTGCAGGCTACATTCACTGCGGAGTTTTATACAAAAAAACAGGCACAAAAAAACAGCTGCCGCACGTTTATCGCACGACAACTGACTTTTGTTTTACTGCTTCCGTATCTGTTTCTTCTCTTTTCCATAAAGAAACGGCCTTGCCACTGTCCGGTTGAAAAACTCGATCAGTGGGCCCATAAAAAATGCGGTAACAAGAGTTCCGGCCCCAACAACCGCCCCCATAAAAAATCCGGCCGCAGTTGTGATCACATCCGTCCCGATCCTGCACATGCGGAAAGGGATCCGGGTTCTTTTATCCAGGATCAGTGCATAGGCATCATAGGCGGAAACTCCCATATCTGCTGTAAAATACAGCGCCGACGCAAAACACATCATTACAACAGCGATGCACATCAGAATCACTCTTATTCCAAATGTCCTCTCCGGCAGATACCTGTCAAAAAGCTGCATTCCTTTTTCCACAATAATTCCCATAAAAAACAGATTCAGCACAGTTCCAAGTCCGATAAAATGCCGGTCCAGAAAGAACACACCCAGCAACATCAGTGCATTGATGGCAATATAAACATAACTGTATTTTATTCCCGCAAGATTCCACACCCCCATCACAAAACAGGAATTGGGATCTGTTCCAAAATCTGATGCCTTGAAAATGGCCACACTGACCCCCGCCAGAAAAATCCCTGCAAATGTCATGAGAACTCTTTTTACCGTTAATGAATTCATCTTTCTTCTTTACACCTCTGTTCAAATATTTTAAACTGATATTACCCTATAACCATGCATCGAAAGGCAGAAAACTCCCATGAAAAACAAACAGGTCCTGAACCGTCAGACTTCATCAAAAGAACTTCATCTTATTTCCTGCGGCTGGGAAAAATGTACACCGGAACAGTCCTACGGCCCTGGTGTCCGGCGATATTACACCATCCATTTTGTGCTGAGCGGACAGGGATATTTCTATATGAACAACCGGAAATATACCTTGAAAGCCGGACAGTGCTTTTTCATTCCTCCTGTGAACAGCTCTCTCTACAAAGCAGAGCCTTCTGATCCCTGGACTTATATCTGGATCTGTTTCAATGGAGAAAATGCTCCCATACTTTGTGAACACTGTCATCTTACTGAAGAAACTCCGGTCCAGCAGCTAAATTCGGTTCTTCCCTATCAGGAAACCATTCTTGAAATGATGACTCACCCGCAGCTGACGCCCTCCAGTGAAGCCTATATCCAGAGTGGTCTTTACCGGATCATCGCCATGCTGGAGGAAGAATTTCATGCTTCCTACACGACCATGGAATCCAACGAGAATTTTTATATCACACAGGCTGTCGATTACATCAAAAAAAGTCCGCTTCAGGATATTACTGTGACCGATGTTGCTGACTATCTGCATATCAGCCGCAGTCACCTTTACGGACTTTTTAAAAAACATCTTGGAACCACGCCCCAGGCTTTCCTGACTTCAGCCAAGATCATCAATGCCCGGGAACTTCTGACGATCACGGATATCCCTGTATCCAGCGTGGCGATCTCCTGCGGATATCAGAATCCTTTTGCCTTTTCCCGCGCCTTCAAAAAAGAAACCGGCATGACGCCCCGGGAATACCGGGAAAAATATCATCATGCCGAGGATCTTCTGGATTGCTGAATCACTTCTTCGGATTTACGGAACAACTACCTTTGCATTGTAATATTCTACTGTCGCATCCATGGTCGGACCTTCGTTATCATACCAGTCGTACGTGATGGTCTCGCCGTTTTCTCCCCATACTTCCGGGCAGTCGATCTCCTCCCAGTCAAGCGGAACAAAATGCTCTTTCTGTTCTGATGCCCGCAGCATGATCTGATGAAGCTCCTCAAATTCTTCCGGGTTCAGAACTCCAGGTTTTGCGGATACAAACAGTGGTGTGCCGCTCTTTGCAAGAACGTCTGCCCACTGACGGTTTTTATCCCACGGGATCATTCCGAAAATACCTACACAGTCTGCATCAATATGATAAAAAGCATTGTGCTGTGGGAGACGGAATGCCAGTGTATTTACACCCATTCTTCTGGTACGCTCCCAGATACGTCCGCTGGTATCATCACCGGTCCGGTTCAGATGCATCAGACCTGCGCCAAGGTGTCCGATAGTATTGCAGCCGATGATCACTGCGTTATTACTGCGGGAAGCATCGTAAACTTCCTGATAAAGCATTTTTACAATTTCTGCACTGGTTTTGGTCTGGTCGTAGAAATGCCATTTCTCCATGGAATTATCTCTTAAATTTGCCTCAAATCCCCATTTTCCAAAAAGATCAAAAGTTGAAAAATCATGTTTGATCAGAGTGTATCCCCAGTCGCAGATCCGTTCGATATCTCTTCGGATATATGCCAGTGCGTCCGGATGGGACGGGTCGAGACAGTCATTATAGGAAATCCTCCACTCATCCGGGATGTTCTCATCCTCATTAAGAAGCAGACGTACCCAGATTCCCGGGCGGACACCTTTTTCTTTCAGCTTGTCTGCAAGGCCTTTCATATCCGGGAACTTGGCGTTACCTTTTGTCCATGGTCCTCCGTTGTATTCGTCCAGGCGGTGATGCTCCTGCCAGCAGTCATCAATAACCATGAATGGAGGATTTTTTACCCCTTCAGTCAGTTTCAGGATGTAATCGGTATCACTTAAGATCTCCTCTTCAGAGCTGTCGCCGTAAGCATAGTACCAGTTGTTGCTTCCATATACCGGGAACTCCGGGAAAATCGGATCTGTACACATTTTTTTACAGAATTCCTGTGCAGTCTCAAAAGTATCTGCTCCTTCTGATTCCATGCAGACGATCTGTGCGGCATGCAGCTTTCTTCCTTTCAACTGTACTCCTGTATTACCGCAGCGAACATCCAGAAATAATGTGATTCCCTTTGTATCTGCCTGCCAGCAGCACATAGCGGAAGGGCGGACCTTTACACCAAAGCAGAGGACTTTCTCAGAAAGCTTCGCCAAAAAATACCATGGCAGATAACGATTACCGCTCATTCCATGCCATTCCACATCACCATAGGTACGTTCCCAGGCATCTCCCAGAAATCTGGCTGATTTCGGGATCTTATAGTTCCATCTCAGCTTCACACATCTCACTGCATCCTCGGATGTGACAAATATATCCTCATGTTCACCTGCGTCCTGAAATTCCACAGTAGTTGCACCGGCAGCTACTGTCGTCTGCCCTCCCTGGCACACAAGTCTCTCCTCTTCTGTTTCCACTGTTACATAATCCGGTACCCCAAGCTTAAAATCTGCATATTTTTTCTGCATTATTCTCTCCTCCTGTACTTTTTCATTTACATTTTGCTTTACCTACATACTCATGAATACTGTCTTTCTATCGTCTGTTCAACTCAGAAGAATGTACGAAAAATTTTTTTAATACATTTTGTCTATATGCCTTATTATATTGATTTTTTTGGTTTTTTCTATGCTTTAAAGTTATTATAACATTGCAGAATGTTCAATCTGCATAAGCTTTTCAGACCTTGTCCGATTCGCTTTTTAATATAAGAACATAAAGGGCTAAAGGTGGAAATTAGTTTTTCATTTTACGGAACACAAATTCTTCACAATTTTTTAGCACTCACCTCTTGACTTTGCTAGCAACAGGTGTTATATTACATATAGAACAAGGAAGGAGATAAAAAAGAACTTCCAGATGTTCAGAATAAAACCAAACGATCACCACTGCGGAATAACCCGAAGTGGTAACTATATACCGGCAACAGTTGGATTTCTTGATCCACCGGAACGGCTTTTCAATTTGAAAGGAGAAATGACTTATGATGTTCCCGAGTGTATTTGGAGAAAACTTATTTGATGACTGGATGGATGATTTTGGATTCAGAGATAATTTCTTTAGCGGAAAGAACCCTCTTTATGGCAAACATGCAAAAAATATCATGAAAACTGATGTACGTGAAACAGATAAAGGCTATGAGCTGGATGTAGATCTTCCAGGATTTAAGAAAGATGAAGTACAGGTACAGCTGAAGGATGGTTATCTTACCATCTCCGCTGCCAAGGGTCTTGACAAAGACGAGGAAGACAAGAAAGGCAATTATATCCGCCGTGAACGTTATGCCGGCAGCACAAGCAGAAGCTTCTATGTTGGTAATGGTGTAAAAAACGAAGATGTCCATGCAAAATTTGAGAACGGTGTTCTGAGACTTTCTATTCCGAAAAAAGCAGCTGAAGAGATTGAAGCTGATAAATATGTATCTATTGAAGGCTGACATTGACTCACTCTCACAGGGGGAGGATCCATAGGGATTCTCCTCCTCTTTTTTATACGCAATAATACATATGACACTCTCTTTCCAATTTACTACGTACTCACAAGTACTTTCACTCTATAGTAATGATCCTTTTGTCAAAGTTTTCATGATATTGGATATTTTTTAACAAATACGCTTGATTTTTTGAATATTTTTTATATATTTTGCATTATATTATTTCATTTTTTTGAAATTAATGGTATAATATGCACAGCTAATCGGATATTTGCAATCCGCATTCGGTTAAATAAATCTGTTTCGTAATCCTTCAGGATAATTCTCCTGAACAACCACGTAAAACACGATCACGACAGGAGGTTTTTATTATGGATCAGGACAACATCATAAAAATTTATGCACGCACTGACAACCGCATACAGCTTAAAATGATTCCGGGACACTTCGTAACATCCCAATCCCATATCACACACTACCTGGATCTCACTACTATGAAATCCAGATGCGCTGAAGCACAGCGTATTGCATCCGCTCTCGCAGCAAATTACGAAGCATCCATTCCGGTAGACACCATCGTCTGCATGGACGGACTTGAAGTGATCGGTGCTTATCTCGCCGAAGAACTGACCAAAGCCGGCGTCCTTTCCATGAACGCACACCAGACCATCTACGTCATCACCCCTGAGTTCAATAGCACCGGGCAGATGATCTTCCGCGACAACTATGAACCAATGATCAATGGAAAAAACATCCTCATCCTAAATGGTTCCATCACCACCGGATCCACATTGAACCGAGCTATCGAAAGCGTTCTGTACTATGGCGGTAAGATCCGCGGCGTGGCAGCCATCTACAGCAGTGTAGACAGTGTAGCCACACTCCCTGTCCACTCTATCTTTCAGGCCAGAGACATCCCGGACTATCGCTCCTACCGCTCTGACAACTGCCCACTGTGCAAAAAACGCCAGAAGATCGATGCTATTGTCAGCAGTTACGGATATTCTGTATTATAAGATTCAGATCAATCAACGAATCCCCCATGGATAGCAAAACCAGTGGGGGATTCTCTTTATCTTTTCTTATTATAATTGATATTCTCTGTACATAGCTTCACGCATTTCTTTATCTGTAACAACCTTCTGAATCTCATTACCACGATTATCAAGTATAAGCCTGTTGATCAGAACACTAAGTCGTTCTTCCCCCTGGGCCATTCCCTGGGCCATTCCCTGTTCTCGCCCCTGTTCTTTAGCTTCCGCCATCAGTCTTGCCCTTTTCTCAGATTCCAGTTCCAGAACATGTCCACCCATAATCTCACCTATTCCTTTCCGGACTTTCTCCTCATTTCTGAAAATATGATCAGATATCCGAGTTATCAGTCCAATCAGATCACTGAACAGTTCAGACCTTCCAGATTCAGTGATCTCTACCTCCAGTTTACTCCGGATCACTTCATATTCATTCAGTAATTCCTGGAAAAGTTGTGGATCCTCACTCATCTCATGCCCTCTTTTTTCATATCGCATGATATAAAAAGGAAGCAGCATAAGAAGACTCTTTTCAAATATCTTATCTTTTGTATAATTCTCTACTTTAATGGCAGGCACTCTGTACAAATGACATCCCCCATCCGGAAAAACCACATCCACTTCCAGAAAATCCGGCGTATTCCTACTGTTTCTCAGATACAACACACAAGAACGTGGAAACTCCATCCGATACCTCCGTCCCTGCTTCCTTGCAAATTCAACAGCAGTTGCAAAATCATACTCAATCATCCGTACAGCCATCGTCGTGTCATCCGTACTCTGACATTCTATGTGATAAATCTTATTTCCGATCAACAACCGCGAATCCGTAATAATCTCACCATCCACCCGCTGATACTCATTACGCAACTGCACAATCTCCACATCAGCCGGATACGACGTATGAAAAACATCATTGATCAAAGGCACGACCAGAAACGTCATCTTCTCCATCATAGTACGAAAAACATCATCAAAAATCGTATTATCACTCAAACAATACTCCTTCTGGTATCTATAATTATACCATCAAACAAACACTGCAGAAACCCTGTATACAGTTTTTATAAATATTTTTGAAAAAACGCTTCAGACATTGAAGCCAAAAGAAACCAAATAAATGGCCAGATCTTATAAGATACATAAATCATACCACACATCCCATCACAACACCACAAAAAACCATCCCAAAAATTCGACATCCCTCCAGGCGTCCAGCAACGCGCCGACGCTCTCAACCTCCCGTCAAACCACAAACAATCTCAGCCTTTCCTCCCAGCCATCCAGCACAGTGCGAGATTTGCAGCAGAAGTCCAGGTGCTTTGGAGTGAGCCTTGGTTCATACTTAGCGTGTGAGGTGGCTCACGGAGAGGTACCCGGCAGCCACAAGCCGCAGGGTAAGGCCCATCTGTCTGAACCAGGTACGCATCAGCGTACATGGCGAGTTATGGGCCGGCCGCTCCGTGAGACACCTCAGACGCTTAGTATGACCAGGCGAAACGACGGCACCCGGACTTCTGCTGCAAATCTCACACGTCCGTCTGCGTCACCTTGCCCCCACCAAACACCTGTGCTATAATCAAACTAATCAAAAAACCGAGGTAAACCACACATGAATAAAAAAGAAATCGCAGAAATAAAAAAACAGTTCACCCCCGACCGATGTTCCATCACCCGCATCTGCGGCTGTTACGTAGACGGCGAAAAAAACAAAAAAACCGAACTCAAAGAAGCCTTTTTATCCTTATCAGAAGAAGAAACTTTCAAATACTTCGACATCTTCCGAAAAACCCTCACCGGCACCATCGGAAAAAACCTCATCAACATGGAATTTCCTCTGGACCAGGAAGCGGAAGGCGGAACCCAGAACTTCCTTATGAAGCTTCGTGAAAGCAAACTCACCGACGACACCCTCACCGAAGCCTTCTACGACAAAATCATCGAAAACTACGACTATGGTGAAAACTACTACATCATCCTCATCCACGCAGTCTACGATATTCCCGGCAAATCCTCCGACGGAGCCGAAATGTTCGACGCCTCCGATGAGATCTACGACCATATCCTCTGCAGCATCTGCCCGGTCAAGCTCTCCAAGGCAGGCCTGCACTACAACGCAGAGACCAACAATATCGAAGACCGTATCCGTGACTGGCTGGTGGAAATGCCTGACTGGGGATTCCTTTTCCCGCAGTTCAACGACCGCAGCACCGACATCCACGGGCTCCTCTACTACACCAAAAACGCCGAAAACCTCCGTTCCACCATGATGGAAGAAGTCTTCGGCTGCACCACACCACTGTCCGCAGCAACCCAGCGTGACTCCTTCAATGCTCTGGTAGAAGAAACCCTTGGCGATGACTGTGCCTACGATACAGTTCTTGAGATCCACGAAAAGCTCAACGATCTCATTGAATCCCAAAAAGACGAACCGGAACCAGTTGTTCTCACCAAGTCCGAAGTAAAGCGTCTCTTTGAAGAATGCGGTGTGGAGGACGACAAGCTTCAGAATTTTGACGAACAATACGAGCTTGCCGCCGGGGAAAAATCTTCTCTGGTAGCTTCCAACATCACCAACACCAGAAAATTCGAGATCAAAACTCCGGATGTCGTGATCCACGTAGCACCTGACCGTGCAGACCTGGTCGAGACCCGCATCATTGACGGACGGAAATGCCTGGTCATCCCAATGGAAAGTGAGGTAGAGCTCAATGGAATCCGTGTCAGCGCACTGAATCCGCCGGAAGAAATTTCTGACATCTCTCTCTCCAACGCTGAAAACGAATCAGAAGAAATACCTTTTTAACCAAATCAAGTAAGTCCCCTGCGGGGTTGCGAAAAGCAATAAGCAGTGGGTGGGGACTTGCTTGTATCAGGAGGAGTGCAAGCTCCTCCTGATAAACTGCGGAGCAGTTATTTGGTGTAGAGCTACGTAGCGAAGCGGATTGCGAATATCCGCTTGACCATAAGGAGGATCTTATGAACAATAAAAAAATCTTATTCTTCGACATAGATGGAACTCTGCTCACTCCACATCCTTTCACAGTTCCGGAAAGTACAAAGCTCGCTCTCAAAAAAGCACACGAAAACGGCCATCTTCTCTTCATCAACACCGGCCGCACCAAAGCCATGATGCCGGAAGAAATTTCCGAACTCCATTTTGATGGCTATGTATATGGCTGTGGAACCCACATTTACATGGATAACAAACTTCTTTTTTTCCGTACAGTCCCCAACCTTCTGTGCAAGGAGACCGTAGATCTTCTCCGAAAATGTAAGATCGAGGCAATGTTCGAATCCAACACTGCGATCCTGTATGACGGAGCCTCTCCCGCACAGTCCGAATTCGGAGCCAGAATGCGAAAAGAGATTCCAATGACTGACATCACCAAATTTAACCGTGAGGACGCCTGCACATATTCCTATGATAAATTCCTCGCACATATGCTGCCGGACTCTGACGTAGAAAAATTCCGTAAATTCTGTAACGATCATTATACTGTTTTTGATCATGAAGATGGCATCTGGGAAGTAACCCAGAAAGGCACCAGCAAGGCAACCGGAATGGAATTTCTCCTGGATCGTTTTTCCATCCCGAAAGAAAACTGCTATGCATTCGGAGACAGCCCAAACGATCTCCCCATGCTGAAAGCAGCCGGTATCAGCGTCGCCATGGGAAATGCTTATGGGGGCATCGAAAAAGACTGCACCTGGCAGACAAGCGCAGTTGATAAAGATGGCATTTATCATGCATTAGAGCATCTGAATCTGATCTGATAATTACATCCCGCTCATGAACGCAAAACGGGAAGTGTACTATAAATCGTACACTTCCCGTTCTTTTATCTTGTCATATTCCGTATTTTATTTCTCTGCCTCAGGTGTAGCTGTAGTCTCCGCCTCAGTATCTGTCTCTGCAGTCTCATCCTCTGCTGCAACCGTAGTCTCACTCTCCTCAGCCGCCGGTGTCTCCGTTGCCTCTGTTTCGGCCTCAGATGCTGCCGGTGTTTTGGTTACTGCTGTGGAATCTGCTGCTGCGGAGTCCTCAGCTGCCGGTGTCTCTGTCACATTCGGATCCGGTGTAGGTGTCGGAGTCTGGATTGTAAAGCTGTGATTATCTGTGATCTTAATCTTCTTGATCAGTTTTTTCTCTTCTTTGATGTCGGCTTTTTTCTTCCATCCATCTGTAGTATCGTTATAAAAATCATCCTTCTTGGTATTTGTCAGAGACTCTTTCTTACTCTCTGTTGCTGTTTCATCATTCTTGGAATCCAGTCTTACCACATACCATACGGAATCTGTCTTGATAATCTCCTCGTTCAGTGCACCTTCATCCAGTTTTCTTAATGCGGTACGGACCTCATCCGGATAAGTAGTTCCGTTAGCCGCACTGTCATCGCCTTCCTCATAAGTCGGACAGGTACCGGTTGTTGCTGTCATATCTTTAGAAATCTCATCTCCAAGAGTATTGAAGTCTGCAGTAGGATCTTCTTTAACCTTGTCAAAGAATTTCTGGAGATTCTCTTTATTTGTCTTGATATCATCATCAGAAAGATCATCTCCGCTGACCTTCGCGCTTGCATAGCTGAAAGACATCTGCTGATATTCTTTCTCATCCAGCTTCACGTCTGCCTTGGCCTCAATGGCGTCTTTCATTTTCACATCGTAAGTCTCAAGCTCCAGGAAAGTTTTCACCATATCTTCATCAACTGCAAGCTCTGCAATTGTCTCATCAGAGTTTGCTGCAATAAAGTTCTTGGCAGCTTCCTCAAGAGCCTTCTGCTCATCCTCGGAGATCTCCACATTATACTCGGAAGCGTGCTCCTTCTCCAGGCACATTTTCTCAACAGTCTCAACGGATGTTGTTACCGCATTCTCACCGTAAGTCTCATCGGAATCATCACCCATCTTGGTACTCCAGATAGACATGTCGCTTCCGCCGCCAAGATACATCCTGTACATAGCCTCAGCCTGTGCCTGCTGCATACGTGCCGCAAGACTTACAACACCAAGCGGGATCTCCTGCTTATTCACTGTCACTGCAGTCTTTGTGCCGTCGAGTTTTTTATTTCCGCAGCCTGCCATCATTCCTGCTGCTGTAACGCAGACAAGAGCGGTAACTGCCGCTTTTTTTACTGAATTTTTCATTTCATCCTCCATCTATCCGTCCATAAAAATCACGGTCCGGCTCTTATTCCATAATGCTTAATTATAAACGTTTTCCTCTTTAAGAGCAAGGAATTTCACGAACTTACACGACATTTCACAAATTATCCACAA
>OLQG01000993.1_pt1 | contig 19878 bp, 16 predicted proteins | sample 1672221 | NCBI WGS metagenome assembly OLQG01 (sample SAMEA3136660, study PRJEB25190) | human gut metagenome | biome: human gut; feature: human-associated habitat; material: faeces | place: Austria | collected 2013
TTCCGGTATGATGATCCTGCGCAGATAGAAGAAAAGGCTGATTCTTCCGCGGAACAGAAACTGAAAAATATATATAATCATGCCGTATGCGATATCGCTGAGCGCGATCAGAAGTACAGGCATTTTTATATCGTCATCATAGAAAATACGGTAACAGTATCCGTTCAGATATCCAATATATGTAAAAAGAAGCATATGGAATCCAAGCACCGGACCGTAAAAAATATCCATCAGGATTCCGAAAAAAGCACCGGTAAACATACCTTCTCTTTTTCCGCGCATCAGTGCAAAAGAAACGGTTAAAATAACCGGAAGGCTCGGTGATACTGATGCGACAGAGAAAGTCTGCAGCAATGTGGTCTGCAGTATGAAACAAAAAATAATTAAAAAAATCATGGTGATCCTGCGTTTCACGGTTCCCCTCCTGCCTGTGTACTGCTTTCTGTCTGTTTGCCTGAATCGGTTTCAACGGTCATCTCCGTTTCACTCTGTGCCTGCGAACGAATATCGGCCTGGGCTTCGTCGGTGTTCTTCAACTGAGTGATAACCAGAACTTCATGCAGATGCCGAAAGTCTACGACTGGTGTAATGGCTCCGGATTTTGTCAAATTGTTGGAATCCATGCCGATTTCACTGACATATCCGATCAGAATACCGGGAAGAAAACGGTTGCTGATCTCAGAAGTTACAACTTTGTCACCGACGGTAACTTTATTATCTGTATCGGTCAGCTTTACAAGACTGATCTTCCCTTCATCGATCAGTTTCAGGTTTCCGGCGATGATACAATTATCGGAAGATGAACTGATTTCCGCACTGACATTGCTGTAATCATCTATAATGGAGCGTACAGTTGCCCAGTTTGGACCAACAGAGGTCACGATTCCAACCAGTCCGCCGGAAGAAATGACATTCATATCTTCTTTGATTCCATCGCTTGATCCGCGGTTGATCGTAAATACATTAAACCAGTTTCCGGAATCTTTTGCGATGATACGGGCCGCTATGGTCGGATAATCGCTGTACTCATCCTTCAGGTCCAGAAGTTCTTTCAGGCGAGTATATTCTTCCTTGTTCTGCAGAAGCTCACTGTTTTCAGCAGTCAGTTCCTGAACTTTTTTCTGGAGCGTTTCATTTTCAGAACGCAGATCTGTGGTATTGAACAGGTACTCTCCTTTTTCCGAAATCCATGTACCGATGGTGTTCATGCCGCTTTGGATCGGTGTGATCACGCCGGTGATATACTGAAGCGGTCCGGACATCATATCTGTCGTAAAAGACAGAATGATAAGTGCAGCACAGACTGCGGTCAGGACCGTCAGCACGATTTTACTTTTTCCTGAATCGTTTGTCTTTTTTTTCATTGCAGTTCCTCGTTTATCATATCATTCTTGCTATATCAGGTTTCCAATATAATCTTTTAAAGAAAAGGTCAGTTTCCGCAGTTCTTTGTCATTTAGGATGGTGACAATTCCATTTAGGGTATTAAAGACAGGATCTGGTATATTATAAACAGGAAATGTCACTTTTTCCTGCAGATAACAGGCAATGTTTGGTGTCAATGACACCCCGCCGGAAAGATAGATTCCATTCTGGCGGATATTTTCCAGAAGCTGCGGCGGTGTCCGCTGGAGGGTGGTCAGCAGTACGTCTGCAATATTGCCAGCCGTTTCTGTGATCGCCTCCCGGATATCTTCGGAAGGGATTTCAGCAGAGGCCGGAAGCCCGCTGACAGTATGGATGCCATAAATCGTTCTGGTCTGCACAGGACCATTTATCAGGTATCCGGTTTCCACACGCAGTTTTTCTGCACTATGGTGACCAATTGCCAGATTGTGCTTTCTGCGGACCATGGTAATGATTGCTTCATTCATCACATCACCGCCGAGTGTACATTGGCGACCAAGAATCACTTTCCCGTCTGAGATAACAGAAATGCCGGTTGTAGCAGCACCAATATTTACGACCATCCCACCGGTTTGTGTAAGAACGGGTATGCCGATACCGACAGCATCTGCAATACCCTTTTCAATCAGTGCGATTTTCCGGACTTTAAGTCCGGATAACACTTTGTAAAATGCCCGCATTTCAATTTCAGATAATTCCATCGGAACGGTAATGATGAGATCCGGACGTTTCGTAAATATTCCGGAAAAATTTTTAAGAAATTGTGTCAGGATAAGACCGAGATTTTCTCCGTCCGCGATCGTTCCGTCACGCATTGGACTGGCTGCTTCCACACACACGGGAGTTTTTTCGTACATATTGTATGCACGGTTCCCAATAGCGATCACATTTGTCTTATCACGTACAGCGATCATATTTTTTTCACAGATTATTTTCTTTTTCTTTTTATCGGCAATCTTTATGGTATCATTGCCAAGATCGATACCGCATTTTTTTCGAAACAGCATGTACTTAAGCTCCTTGCCTTAAAGGATTTTCATTTCCTGAAAACTGGTGTAGCATCTGTCGCCTACAATGATGTGATCCAGCAGACGGATACCGATCAGTTCTCCGCCAAGAGAAATACGTTTTGTAAAGCTCTTGTCTTCCTCACTCGGAGAAGGATCTCCGCTTGGATGATTATGCAGGAGTATAATAAAAACCGCATGATGCTGCAGAGCCAGCAAAAAAATCTCACGCGGCGTAATGACGGAGCAGTTTACACTGCCCTTTGATATAAACTGCCTCGCAAGAAGACGGCATTTCGTATCAAGCATCAGAAGAAGCATCTGCTCCTGCTCCAGATGGCGCATTTCTTCCATAAAATATTCTGCGATTGTAGATGCATTTTTGAAATTCAGGGATTGTCCGACAGACTGCCCGGCAATTCTTCTGGAGAGCTCTGCAATACATTTGAGCTGCACTGCCTTCACTTCTCCGATGCCACGGATCTTCTGAAGCTGTGGGATACTCATATGATAAAGACCGAGCAGACCTTTTTGCGGAAGTCCGGCATCCAGTATCTTTCTGGAAAGTTCCAAGGCATTGGAACCTCTTGCGCCGGTACGTAAAATAACGGCGAGAAGCTCTGCATCACTGAGTGCTTCTGCGCCCTTTTTTACACATTTTTCATATGGTAGTTCGTCTGCTGGAAAATCAGCCATTTTACGTGTGTTTTCTGTCATAAATGTAGTCGGCTCACGCTTCCCTGACTTATTACATCGCAATATCCAATTTCTTCCGATAGGATATTGTATCATAAATCCTGCAGTGTGTACACACTATTTAATCTTAAATTTTTTTAAAATCGCTTCCGCAACTTTCAGTCCGTCCATGGCTGCGGAGGTGATCCCTCCGGCATATCCGGCGCCTTCTCCACATGGATAAATACCGGAAACGCTGCTTTGAAGCGTCTCTTTTTCCCGCTCGATCCGTACCGGAGAGGACGTTCTGCTCTCGATAGCCGATAAAATGGCATCTCCTCTGTCAAATCCTCTGATCTTTTTCCCAAAAACTCTGACTGCCTGCTCAATGGAGTCACCGATTTCTTTCGGAAAACAGTCTCTTACATTTCCGAATGTCCATGCTCCTTTCATGGAAGGCGTGGTTTCTCCAAGTGCTTCACTGACCTGTTTTTTGCAGAAATCACGATACAGCTGCACCGGGATCTTTCCATCTCCGGCTTCGTATGCCGCCGTTTCCAGTTTTCTCTGAAATTCCACACCGGCAAGTACATCATCTCCCTGGAAGTCCTCCGGTGTCACTGTAACAACAATGGCACTGTTTGCATTGTCACCGTTTCTGCTGTGATAACTCATACCGTTGACGGCAAGTCTTCCCTGCTCGGAAGAGGCATTTACCACATATCCGCCCGGACACATACAGAAGGAGTATACGCCTCGTCCGTTCGGCAACTGACAGGTCAGTTTGTAATCTGCAGCCGGAAGCGTTCCCCGCTCTTTTCCGTACTGGGACTGATCGATCAGATGCTGCGGATGTTCCATGCGGACACCGACTGCAAAAGCTTTCGGTGACATGGCAAACTGTCTTTTTTTCAGCAGTGCAAAGGTGTCTCTCGCACTGTGACCGATCGCCAGAACGGCCGCCTCACATTCCAGTCTTTCCTCTCCATTGATGATCAGAGCCTGAAGCTGTCCTTTCTGGATTTCAAAATCGGTGACCTGCGATTCAAAACGCACATCCCCTCCAAGACGCAGGATCTCTTTTCTGATATTTTTAATGACTTCCCGAAGAAGATCGGTTCCGATGTGCGGTTTGTTCAGCCACAGGATTTCTTCCGGTGCACCGAATTCAACAAAAGTTTTCAGTACAAACGTATTTCTTCCGGTGGCATCTTTTACGGCTGTATTCAGTTTTCCGTCCGAAAAAGTGCCGGCTCCGCCTTCTCCGAACTGGATATTGCTCCGTTCATCCAGTTTCCCTGTTTGCCAGAATGTTTCAACCATCTCCTGTCTGCGGTCAACATCCATTCCTCTCTCCAGAAGGATCGGTGCAAAACCGGCTCTTGCAAGAGAAAGAGCACAGAAAAGCCCCGCAGGTCCCATGCCGATCACAACCGGGCGGTGTTTGAATGGAATTGTGCCGCTCTGTTCCGGGGCATAAATGATTTCTTTTACTCTGGTAACTTTATTGCTTTTACATCTTCGCAGTATTTTTTCTTCGTCCTTTACTTCTGCATCTACCGTATAGACATAATACAGTTCCGGTTTCTTTCTCGCATCCAGAGAACGTTTGCAGATCCGGAGATTCTGAATTTCTTCCTCCCGGATGCGAAGTTCTTTTGCCGCAGCACGTTTCAGTCCCTGTTCTCCTTTTTCTGCGTTTCTCTTTATCTGTGAAATTCTAAGCATTCTGTTCTACCTGTCCTTTCTGATCGTTTGCTGCATGATATCCTGCCAGGTAACCACTGCTCCAGGCCCATTGCAGATTATAGCCGCCGCAGGCACCGTCTACATCCAGGATCTCCCCGGCAAAATAAAGTCCCGGTACCTTTTTCGACTCCATGGTCTTTGCATTTACAAAAGCGGTGTCAACTCCTCCGGCACAGACCTGTGCATACTCAAACGAACGTGTACCGGTCACCGTAAGCCGCAGATCGGATGCCAGAGAAAGAATCTCAAGAAACGGTGCTTCCTGCAAAATTTCTCCTGCTTTATGTCCGGTCTGTTTCAGCAAAAGAGCAGCAAGTTTCTGCGGAAAGATCCCGGCCAGAAGATGCTCTGCCTTTTTATTTGCCTGTTTTTTGTACATTGCAAGAAGATGCCATCTGTCCACCTGTGAAAGCAGATCAAGAGAAACCTGTACCTGTTTCTTCTCCAAAAGTCCACGTGCTGCAAAACGGCTGACCTGAAAAACCACGATCCCGGAAATTCCATACGATGTCCACTGCAGTTCCCCTTCCGATTCAGCCGCCTTTTTTCCATCAAGAAAAAGCGTTACTTTCGCCGGGCTTCGAAGTCCGGCAAGTGCATGGAAAGCGGCTTCTTTTGTTTTCAGCGGAACCAGTGCCGGAACGATCTTCGTAACCGGATGACTAAGTTTTTCTGCCAGATGATAGCCATCCTCGCACCCACCAAGGGTCTGTGCCGCTTTTGATCCGCATGCAAGGATCACGGCATCCGCCTCATACTGCCATCCTTCTGTCTTCACAAGAAATCCACCTTTTTTTTGCGGCAGAATACTTTTAATGCGTTCTTGTGTTTTTATTTTGACACCGCGTTCCCTCAGTGCGTCCAGAAAAATCGTCTGCACCGTCTGTGCCTGATCGCTATAGGGATACACTCCGCCGTTTTTTTCATGCATCAGCATTCCGAGTTCTTCAAAAAACTGCACAGTCCGCTCCTGATCAAAAGTTTTCAGGGCAGCTTCTGTAAAATCCTGCCCGTTTCCACGATAGGAGATCACCGGTTTTTTGGATGCATAAGTCAGGTTGCATTTTCCGTTGCCGGTTGTCAGAAGTTTTTTCCCAGGCTTTTCCTGTGCCTCCAGAATAGTTACTTCTGTATCCGGCCATTTTGCATGGAAGGCACTCATAAATCCTGCTGCACCTCCGCCTGCGACTATAATTCGTTTCATCTGTTTTCTCCTGCTCATACTGCTGTTCCATTTCTGTGTTTCTTTATATTCTACGATGCCAGGGTCAAAAGGTCTAAATCCACATGAGCTTGCTCATAGTTGGGGACTTTTGACCCTAGAGAGGCAGTTTGACCAGCTTTGCATCATAGAGTTTCTGAAGGGACATCAAAATGCCCAGTTTTGCATGCTGCCAGGTAAGTCCGCCCTGGAAATACACGGCATACGGCGCTTTGATCGGTCCGTCCGCACTTAATTCAATCGAAGATCCCTGAACAAAAGCTCCTGCTGCCATGATCACATCGCTGTCATAACCCGGCATCGCCCAAGGTTCCGGTGTCACGTAGCTGTCTACCGGTGCTGCTGCCTGGATACCGCGGCAGAATGCGATCACACCTTCTGCTGTTCCAAGCTCCACAGCCTGAATGATATCATGGCGGCTCTCAGAACCATTCGGAACCACCGGAAATCCACATGCTTCGTAAATGTTTGCTGCAAAAATGGCACCCTTTAAAGCTCCGGCTGTAACGGTCGGTGCCAGGAAAAATCCCTGATAAAAAGAATTTAAAATACCAAGGGAGGCTCCGACCTCTTTGGCAAGTCCCGGAGACGTCAGACGGCAGGCTGCATTCTCCACACATTCTTTTTTTCCGACGATATAACCGCCGACCGGTGCCAGTCCGCCGCCCGGATTCTTTATCAGAGAGCCGGCCATCATATCCACACCGACATCCGTTGGCTCACTCAGCTCCGTAAATTCACCGTAACAGTTGTCTACCATACATATGATATCTTCTCTTATACTTTTTATAAAAGCAACCGCCTCCCCGATTTTTGCAACCGAAAGCGTCGGTCTTGTCTGATAGCCTTTCGAACGCTGGATCGTCACTACCTTGGTCCGCTCATTGATCGCATTTCTGATCCCGTCAAAATCAAAAGAACCATCCTCCTTTAAATCCACCTGTGCGTAAGAGACTCCATATTCGGCAAGAGAACCTCTGGATGGACGGATGCCGATCACTTCTTCGAGCGTATCATACGGCTTTCCGGCGATCGATAAAAGTTCATCTCCAGGTCTTAAATTAGAGAACAGTGCCAGAGCGATCGCATGGGTTCCACATGTGATCTGCGGTCTTACCAGGGCATCTTCCGTGTGGAATGTATCAGCATATACCTTTTCCAGCGTATCCCTTCCATCATCGTTGTAGCCATATCCGGTACTTCCGGAAAAATGTTCTGCACAGACACGGTTTTTCTGCATGGCATGCAGTACTTTCAACTGATTGTACTCTGCATTTTTATCGATCGCATCAAAACGTTCTTTTAATTTTTCCGCCGTTTTCTGTCCAAACTCATAAATCGCATCACAGATGCCAAATTCTTCGTACATATTCTTTAATGATTCCATACATGTCTCTCCTGTAAAACTGCAAGCATATACTGCAGAATTTTTTCTTCATCATATTCAAAAGCATCTTTGTCAACCCAGATCACATCACGTTCCCGCTTAAACCAGGTCATCTGACGCTTTGCAAAATGTCTCGTATCTCTCTTTAATTTATAAACCGCTTCCTCAAGAGTACATTCCCCGTCCAGATACTCCAGGATTTCTTTATACCCAAGTCCCTGCATCGAAACCATACCGCGGTGGCATCCTTTTTCCTTCAGCTTTTCCACTTCCGCCACCAGACCTTCTAAAAGCATCTCATCAATGCGCTCATCAATACGCTGGTAAAGACGATCCCGTTTGTCATTCAATACAAAATAGGCAAAGGCATAAGGAGATTCCTTCTGCCGTTCCTGCTCATTGTGCCTGGAGATTGGCTCCCCGGTCTGTTTATAATATTCCAGTGCACGGATCACACGCTTAACATTATTTGCATGGATCTTCTCGGCGGAAATGGGATCGACTTCCCTTAATTTCTCATGCAGCTTTTCTGCCCCCTGCTCTTTTGCGTAAGTCTCCAACTCTCTTCGGTAAGAATCGTCCTCTCCGCTTTCCGTAAAATCAATATCATAAAGTATGGCCTGTATGTAAAATCCGGTTCCTCCTGTGAGGATCGGCAGCTTTCCCCTGCTTCGGATGTCTTCCATCGCTGCCTTTGCCATCTGCACAAAGCGCACGACATGAAACTCATCATCCGGATCTAACACATCAATCAGATGATGAGGAATTCCTTTTTGTTCTTCCGGCATGATTTTTGCTGAGCCAATATCCATGCCGCGGTAAACCTGCATAGAATCTGCTGAGATGATCTCCCCGTTCACACGCTCTGCAAGAGACAGAGAAAGTGCCGTTTTCCCGACCGCCGTCGGTCCGGTCAGAATGATCAGTGGTTTCTTTGTCATAAAATATAACTCCCCCGTTTCTATACAATTCTCTTAAATTTCTTCTCCAGCTCGTATTTTGACATGGAAATGATCGTCGGCCGCCCATGTGGGCAATTGTATGGATTATCCAGCGTCAGCAGCTCATCAATCAGAGCATGCGCTTCTTTTGTACTCATACGGTGATTTCCCTTGACTGCTGCCTTGCAGGACATCGAAGCCACCTTTTCTAAAACACTCTGCGGCGTGCCCCTGACCGACTGGTCTACCAGACCATCTAAAATCTCCAGAAACAGAGAACGTTCCGTAATACCGAACAGATTGTCCGGAATTGCACTGAGGGCATATTCCATGCCGCCGAACGGTTCTATCTCAAAGCCAAGCTTTTCAAAAACATCCATGTGCATTTTTAAAGCTTCCTCCTCTTTGAGACTCAGCGTCAGAATGACCGGCGGACTGATCCGCTGCGACGTAAACGTATGATCTTTTAATCGTTTCATCGTCTGCTCATATAAAACCTTTTCATGAGCCGCATGCTGGTCGATCAGATACATCTTATCCTGAAACTGCACGATCCAGTAAGTATCGAACACTTGTCCGATGACCGTATGCTGCTTCACATTCTGCTGCGATAAAAGCTTATCATCAAAAAGCTCCATCTGTTCTGCTTTCTGAATTTCTCTGGTGATTTCCTGTTCAAACGGTTTCTCTGGTTTTGTTGCTGTTTCAGACACTTCGCCTTTTTCGGTTTCTGGTACGCTCTTTGATGCCGGCTCTGTATTTTGTTTCTGAAACATCTGCGGCAGCGGGCGCGGAGCTTTTTCTGCTTTTGGCAATACTGTGTAAGAAGATGCACTCTCCCGTATCACATGTGCCGTAAAAGAGGACTGTGGTTTTGCCTTTGGTATCTGAAATGGCTCCGGAACCTGTGCCGGCTTTTTATATTTTGGCAATTCTGCCTTTTTCGGCTCCCTGTCCACACCGACATCCGGGATCAGTTCTCTGGATGAGAGTGCCTGCCGTACAGTATCATATACGATCTGGTAGATTTCTTCCTGATTGGAAAAACGCAGTTCCAGTTTGGTTGGATGAACGTTGACATCCAGAAGATCCCCCGGTATCGTAAAGTGCAGTGCCGTGAACGGATATTTATGCTGCATCATAAATGTCTTATAGGCATCCTCGATCGCTTTTGTGATGATCTTGCTTTTTACATATCTTCCATTAACAAAATAGTTTTCAAAATTGCGGTTGCCTCTGGAGATCACCGGCTTTCCGACAAATCCCTCCAGCCTGCCAAATGCTCCTTCTGCTTTTACTGGAAGCAGATTGGCCGCAATATCCCTTCCATAAATACCATAAATAATATCCTTCAGGTTATGGTTGCCTGATGTGTGCAGCCTGGTCTGTCGGTTATTGATAAATTTGAACGCGACTTCCGGATGTGAAAGAGCCATGCGTTCCATCAGTTCGCTGATGTATCCGGCCTCTGTCATCGCAGATTTTAAAAACTTTTTTCTTGCCGGTGTATTATAAAAAATATTATTGACCAGGAACGTCGTTCCCTCCGGTGCACCAATCTCCTCTGTTAAAATCTCCTGTCCGCCCTCAATGCGGTATCTGGTCCCAAGCAGTGTGCCGGCCGTCTTGGTGATCACTTCCACCTGGCAGACTGCGGCAATGCTCGATAACGCCTCACCGCGAAATCCAAGCGAAGATACAGAAAGCAGATCCTCCACTTTCGTGATCTTGCTGGTCGCATGACGCAGAAAAGCGGTTGCGATCTGATCCTTTGCAATGCCCTCGCCGTTATCGGTGATCCGGATCAGTGAGATCCCGCCGTCTTTGATTTCAGCCGTCACAGCAGTTGCTCCGGCATCGATGGCATTTTCTACCAATTCTTTGACCACAGAAGAAGGTCGCTCGATTACCTCTCCTGCTGCAATTTTATCAATGGTACTTTCATCTAATACTGCAATATTCTTCATACTATCATCCCTGTACGCCTGTTACACTCCAACGGTTTTTCAGTTTGCTCTGCAGACGGTTCAATGTATTTAATGCTTCCAGCGGTGTCATGGAAGCAATCTCCATCTCACTTAATTCTTTTAAAATATCCTCATCTTTTGCAGTGTCAAACAGTGCCATCTGACCCATATCAACCTGATCGTAGGTTTTGGGACGGTTGCGGACTTTTGTCGCCGTTTTTGCCTGCGGTGCACTGCCTGCTGCCTCAATCTCTTTTGCACGCTCTGTAATATCCGCATCACTTAATTCTTCTACCAGCTCTTTTGCACGTTCGATCACGGAATCCGGAACACCGGCAAGTTTTGCGACCTGGATACCATAACTCTTATCCGCACCGCCTTTTACGATCTTTCGAAGAAATACAATATCATCGCCCTTTTCTTTTACAGCAATGCAGTAATTGTTCACGCCCGATAATTTGCCCTGCAATTCGGTCAGTTCATGGTAATGCGTTGCGAAAAGTGTTTTTGCCCCGAGAAGTCTTGTATTTGCGATATGCTCAACCACCGCCCAGGCAATCGAAAGCCCGTCAAAAGTGCTTGTTCCACGTCCGATCTCATCCAGGATCAGAAGACTGTTCGAAGTTGCATTTCGAAGAATATTGGCAACCTCCGTCATTTCTACCATAAAAGTGCTTTGTCCGCTTGCCAGGTCATCCGAAGCACCGACCCTTGTAAAAATACGGTCTACAATGCCAATCTTCGCAGAAGATGCCGGGACAAAGCTGCCAATCTGAGCCATCAGAACGATCAGGGCACTCTGACGCATGTATGTTGATTTACCTGCCATGTTTGGGCCGGTAATGATGGAAATACGGTTTTTGCTGTTGTCAAGGTAAGTATCGTTTGCAATGAACATATCGTTTTCGATCATCTGTTCAACTACCGGATGACGGCCGTTCTTGATATCGATCATGCCTTTTTCATTCATTTTCGGGCAGACATAGTTATTACGTTCCGCAACCATTGCCAATGATGCAAACACATCGATTGCCGCCACTGCTTTTGCGGTCTTCTGAATGCGTTCTACCTCTTTTGCGATCTGTTCCCTTACATCGGAAAACAGATTGTATTCCAAAGAGAAGAGCTTGTCCTCCGCTCCGAGAATGATGTCCTCCAGCTCTTTTAATTCCGGTGTGATATAACGTTCTGCATTTGTGAGTGTCTGTTTTCTTGTATAGTAATCCGGAACCATATCTTTAAAAGAGTTTGTCACTTCCAGATAATAGCCAAACACCTTGTTGTATTTGATCTTCAGGTTTTTGATGCCGGTATTTTCACGTTCTTTGGCTTCCAACTGTGCCAGCCAGGTCTTGCCTTCTGTCTTTGCGGCGCGCAGACGGTCGATCTCTTCGTTATAGCCTTCTTTGATGATACCGCCGTCTTTGATCTGGATCGGTGGTTCCTCCATAATTGCCCGGTCGATCAGATCACACACATCCTGAAGTTCATCCATCTGCCCGCATACTTCCACAAGAAGCGGAGATTTCATCGTAGATAAAATGTATTTGATATGCGGCAGCATGGACAGAGATGTGCCGAATGCGATCAGATCTCTTGGATTTGCAGTCTTGTAGCTGATCTTACTGATCAGACGCTCGAGGTCATAGACCGGAGAAAGATATTCCCGCAGCTCTTCCCTGCAGATCGCATTGTCTTTTAATTCTCCGACGGCTTCCAGTCTGTTTGCTATCTCTTCCTTGTCGATCAGCGGCTGCTCAATAAAGGAACGCAGAAGCCTTGCCCCCATCGCAGTCTTTGTCTTATCGAGAACCCACAGAAGGGAACCTCTTTTCTGCTTTTCACGTAAAGTTTCGCAAAGCTCCAGATTTCTTCTGGTCGAGCTGTCGATCACCATGTATTTTCCGGCAAAATAAGTATTTAACGAAGTCAGGTTTGCGATCGCTGTTTTCTGTGTTTCCATCAGATACTGAAGCAGTGCACCGGCTGCGATGATCCCGCAGTTCAGCTCACCAAGCCCGAGACCTGCCAGGCTTGAGACATGAAAGTGGTCAAGCAATGTCTTCTTACAGCGTTCATCACCAAAATACCAGTTTTCCAGGGCATTGACGGCAATTCCAAGACGGTTTTTCAGATCTTCTACATCCACACCGCTGACAAAAAAAGAATCGTTGCAGATGATCTCAGTCGGTGCAAATTTCGTGATCTCATCTAAAAGCTTTCTGCATCCATCCACTTCCGTTACCAGATAATCGCCGGTGGAAATATCGGAAATGGACACGCCAAAACGATCCGCCATGCACACGATCGCCATCAGATAATTGTGCTTTGTTTCATCCATAGCATTGGTATCCAGATTCGTTCCAGGCGTGACAATGCGGATAACTTCCCGCTTAACCAGTCCCTTCGCCTGCTTTGGATCTTCTACCTGTTCACAGATCGCAACCTTATATCCTTTTGCCACCAGACGGTTCAGATATGTATCTGCAGCATGATAAGGAATGCCGCACATCGGAGCACGCTCTTCAAGTCCGCAGTCTTTTCCTGTCAGTGTGATCTCCAGTGCTTTGGATGCCGTCAGGGCATCGTCAAAAAACATTTCATAGAAATCACCCAGGCGATAAAAAAGAATACAGTCCCTGTACTGTTCCTTTGTTTCCAGATATTTTGCCATCATTGGCGTTACGGAATTTTTTTTATTATTTTTTGCTGTTGTACTCAACGGTCAGACCTCTTTCATCTCATTTCTATCGTTTGTGCCTGTTCTGCACAAAACATGCTTGTACCTCTGTTCTTACTCTGCTTTTACCGCCCAACGCATTTTCGTTGACCTGGCTCTGCCATTCTGTGCACACTCCTGCATGGACGGACGTATCACATCTTTGGCATAGTCCGAATAAATACCTGCTTTGTATCCGGCCTTCAGTGCTTTTTTGACCAGTTTGTCCTCCCCGGAATGGAAGGTCAGGATTGCCACACGTCCGCCCGGCTTTAGAGCATCCGGCAGTTTTTCCATAAATTCATACAGAACTTCAAATTCCTGGTTAACATCAATGCGAAGTGCCTGGAACACGCGCTGACAAGTCTTTCGGACGGTATCTTTTTTTTCTTTTTCCGGCAGGAAATCCAAAGTATCTTCGATGACCGTCCGCAATTTTGTTGTGGTATCAATGCGGTTTCCTTTTCGGGTCTGATCTGTGATCGCCTTTGCGATCTCTTCGCAGTATGGCTCATCCGAATTTTCGTATAACATACCTGCAAGTTCCTCTTTGCTTATCTGATCCAATCTTTCTGCCGCACTGATTCCCTTCTGCTGATTGAGGCGAAGATCCAGAGGACCGTCTGAGCGGAAAGAAAATCCACGTTTCGGATTGTCAATCTGCATGGAGGATACACCAAGATCCGCCAAAATAAAGTCGAATCCGCCAGCTTCTTTTGCAATCTCATCGATCGTGCAGAAATTCTGAAGCTTTATGGTCAGGATCTCTTCGCCGAATCCCTGTTCTTCCAAACGCTTTTTTGTCTTTGCCGACTCTTCCGGATCCACATCAGTGGCATACATATGGCCTTCTCCATGAAGACATTCCATCATTGCCTTTGTATGGCCGCCATAGCCAAGCGTAGCATCAAATCCGGTTTCTCCCGGCTGGATCTTCAGAAAATCCAGGATTTCCTTCACCATAATGGAAATATGCATGCCTGCAGGTGTATTGCCTTTGCTGATCACATGTTCAACCGTATCCTGATATTTTTCCGGGTTCAGTTCTTTGTACTTTTCTTCAAATTTTTTCGGATATTTTCCTTTATATCTTACACGCCGTTTGTGCGGCTTTGGTGTCTCCTGCTGCATAAACCTCTCCTTATGTTCATGAATACAGACGTACCCTGCCTTTTCTGACTGAAAAAACAAAATACGCCTGTTTTCTTTGCTCTGTTTCTTTCTTTATTCAGAAAGCATGGTTCCCATATAGTAAAATCCGCGGCATTCATCCAGATGCACATCGACGATCTTTCCGATCAGGTCTTCTGTGCCCTTAAAATGTACCAGCAGATTGTTAGTCAATCTTCCGGTGACAAGGGATGGATCATGGTCATTGACATCTTCCACCAGAACATCCATCGTCTGTCCTTCAAACCTTGCACAGCGTTCTCTGGAAATTTCCTGTACTTCTGTAAGCAGACGGTCAAAACGGTCTTTTACCACATCGTCCGGGATCTGGTTTTCCATGACTGCTGCCGGAGTTCCGGTACGTTTGGAATAGATAAAGGTAAAGGCACTGTCATACTGCACCTCTTTTACCACCTCCATCGTCTCAAGGAAATCTTCTTCTGTTTCACCCGGAAAACCAACAATGATATCGGTTGTCAGGGAAATGTCCGGAAGTGCCTCACGCAGTTTTCGAACCAGTTCCAGATAGCGTTCTTTTGTATAATGGCGGTTCATTTTCTTTAAAATGGCACTGCTGCCGGACTGCAGCGGCAGATGAAAATGCGGACAGATTTTCTTTGATTCTTTCATAACCTCAATCAGTTCATCTGACAGATCCTTTGGATGGGAGGTCATAAAACGGATACGCTTCAGGCCTTCTACCTTTTCTGCTTCTCTTAAAAGAGCTGCAAAAGTCATCGGCTGCTCCAGATTTTTGCCATAGGAATTGACATTCTGTCCAAGGAGCATCACTTCCACAACGCCATCGGCTGCCAGCTTCTCGATCTCACGGATGATATCCTTCGGCTCACGGCTTCTCTCACGTCCTCTTACATATGGAACGATACAGTAACTGCAGAAATTGTTGCAGCCAAACATGATATTGACACCGGATTTGAACGGATATTTCCGCTCTACGGGAAGTTCCTCTACAATCTGCGTGGTATCTTTCCAGATATCGATCACCATACGTTCAGAGATCAGTCTGGTGTAGATCAGCTCTGCAAACTTAAAAATATTGTGTGTTCCAAAAATCAGATCCACGAAACGGTAGCTCTTTTTCAGCTTCTCTACAACTTCCGGCTCCTGCATCATACAGCCGCACAGTCCGATCAGCATATGTGGATTTTTCTTTTTCATGCTGTTTAACGCCCCAAGGCGTCCGTAAACTCTCTGGTTTGCATTCTCACGCACCGTACAGGTATTGTAGATCACAAAATCTGCATGTTCGTCTTCTGTCATTACATAACCGATCTTCTCCAGAATACCGATCAGCTTTTCGCTGTCCCTCGCATTCATCTGACAGCCAAAGGTCACCGTATACGCAGTCAGCGGACGTCCCAGTTCTTCTGCTTTCTGTTTGAGGATGGCACGGGCCTTTTTCATAAAATAATACTGTCTTTGCGGTTCTTCCTGCGGTTCCGTGCCATTCTCATCAATGTTCTCTAATATCTTTTCGAATTCTTCGTTGTTTGTCACTAATTTTCTTCCCTTCTATAATTGCAATAACTTTTTTTAATATAACATACGATATTGCAAAAAGCAACGGAAAGGTCTGCTATACTCGAGTTAAGATCTTCTTCATAATGCAATTGATTATTTGAGATATTTTTCATCTCCTTGTAAACGGTACTAAAACAGCACGCATTCCTGCGTGCTGTAACGTAAATACTGTCAAATCTTTCGAATTTCGGTATTTTCATGCCCACTTTTTTACTTTCTCAAATGATGGTCATATACTCTGCTTCAATTTTATCATATCTACCACATCCATACGTGTATTTTACATAATTACTTATTTCATTCACATTGCACGTTGGCGTTTGTTATATTATATCATTCTTTACTTTTATCTGATTACTGCCCAGTATATTTTCTGCTTTTCCAGATCAGATACCATGCAATCTTTGCCAATCCAATGGCAATGAAAAATATACCTAATTTTCTTAACATATCTTTCTATTCCTCCACTCTTGCTTCCAGGCATTGGCATTATCTGTTCCCGTTATCTTTTAACGCACCTGCCCGTTTCCATAGATAATGTATTTCGTGGTCGTCAGTGCCGTAAGCCCCATCGGTCCTCTTGCATGGAGTTTCTGGGTGCTGATCCCGATCTCAGCTCCGAATCCAAATTCAAAGCCATCGGTAAACCTTGTGGAGGCATTTACATAGACAGCCGCCGCATCCACTTCTTCAAGAAACTTCTGGGCATTTGCATAATCTTTTGTGATGATCGCCTCGGAATGTCCGGTGTTATAGCGGTTGATATGTGCGATCGCTTCGTCAATGGAAGAAACGGTCTTGACGGAGAGGATATAATCGAGATATTCTTTTCCCCAGTCACTCTCCACAGCCGGCACGATGCCGGAAACGCTTTCCTGTACCTGTTCATCGCCGCGGATCTCCACGGATTTTTCATCCAGTTTTGCCTTTAACATCGGCATCAGTGCTTTTTCTGCTTTTTCATGCACTACCAGTGATTCACAGGCATTGCATACCCCGATCCGCTGTGTTTTTGCATTAAAAATAATGTTAACTGCCATCTCAAGATCTGCGCTCTCATCAACATAAATATGACAATTCCCTGTTCCGGTTTCGATCACCGGAACGGTACTGTTCTCCACAACGGCACGGATCAGTCCTGCACCTCCTCTTGGGATCAGAACATCCAGAAAATCTTTCCGTTTCATAAATGCGGTGGTAATGGCGCGGTCCGTATCTTCGATCAACTGGATTGCATCCTCATCCACTCCACACGCTCTTAAAGCTTCACGGATCACTTTTACAATGGCAATGTTGGAATGCATTGCATCGCTTCCACCTTTCAACACGACCACATTTCCTGTTTTAAAGCAAAGTCCGAAAGCGTCTGCTGTCACATTCGGTCTGGATTCGTAAATAATGCCGACAACACCGAGCGGAACCCTCTTCTGACCGATCAGCAGTCCGTTTGGGCGTTTCTTCATGGAAAGTACTTCCCCGATCGGATCTTCCAGAGCTGCAATCTGTATGAGTCCTTCCGCCATCTGGGCAATACGCTCTTTTGTCAGCAGCAGACGGTCCAGAAGTCCCTGGTGCATCCCGGCTTTTTTTCCAGCCTGCATATCTTTTTCATTTTCTGCGATCAGATACTCTGCTTTCTCATTCAGTGCCGCTGCAACTGCTTCCAGTGCTTTGTTTTTTTCCGTTGTTCCAAGCAACTGCATATGAGGTTTTGCAGCCATCGCATACATTCCAATTTCATCCAGTGTTCGCTTCATTGACAAATCCTCCCTTTTCGTTTTATTTTCCGTAAATGGCCGTCGGTGTGACCAGGATCTGCGGACAGATATCGTGTGCATCTGCCGGAACCTGCTCTCCCACCTGAAAATCAAGTGCCATGGCAACCGTAACATGCTGTGTATGTCTGCTCAAATAGCGGTCATAAAATCCTTTTCCATATCCGCAGCGGTGGCGGTCTTTATCAAAAGCCACGCCCGGAACTAAAAGTAGTGCATCTTCATCTGCCGCCTCTTCCAGGTTTCTTTTCTCATCCGGTTCCGGTATATTAAAATATCCCGGAGCCACATCTTCGTAAGAATAAATATAGAAATATCGCATATCCTCACCGAAAACTTTGGGTGCTGCCACTTTTTTTCCAAGTCTCCATGCCTCTTCGATGATGGCTCTTGTCGATGCTTCTTTATTATAATCCATATAGACATAAATACAGGAAGCCCCTAGGAACTGCGGCAGTGCAAAAATCTTTTCGGCGATCAGAGTACTCTGCTGCTGCACAAATGCTTCACTTACTTTAGCTCTCTGTGTAAAAATCTGCTTTCTAATGTCCTTTTTTTCCATATTTTTCACCCAGATTTGTGATACTTCCATCCAGTTCCTGAATATTGATATTGTTCAGCTGTCCGCGAAGGTTTGCCCGGACTGCTTCAATATATTCTCTTCGCAATGCATCGCGTTCTTTTGTCTCGGCACTTGTCAGTCCTTCTGCTTTTGCTTTTCTGGCAAGTTCATTGATCCTTGTTAACTTTTCATCTGTTATCATATTATTGCTCCTTGTTTCATATTCAAGAATGCCTCTGCAATCCGCCGGAGGCTATATCTTAACGGCTGTTCCCTACTTCACACTTACACATTCCCGGCATCATAACATTTTTTCCAGATAATCCATCAGATAAAACTCATCCTTTTTGTGAGAAAGAAAGAGAGTACCACAATCCTGTCCTTCAATTACACGATGGATATTTCGGAAATCTTCTCCATTTGCAATGACCATATCGGTACCTGCCGCAGACGCAAGTTTTGCCGCTGTCAGTTTGGATACCATGCCGCCGGTGCCGACATCGCTTGTGGATGTGCTCTTTCCCATTTCAAGAAGATGGTCATCCAGTTTCTCAACCACATGGATCAGTTTTGCATCTGGATTACTGTTCGGATCATCCGTAAACAGACCGTCAATATCAGACAGTAAAAGCAGCAGATCCGCATCGATCAGTGCCGCTACGATCGCGGAAAGTGTATCATTATCACCAAACTGCATCTCATACGTGGAAACGGTATCGTTTTCATTTACAATCGGGATCGCACCCAGTTTTAACAGTTCCTGAAAGGTATTAAGTGCATTAAAACGGCTCAGATTGTCCATGACGGTACGTTTGGTCATCAGGATCTGTGCTGCCAGTTGATTATACTCCGAAAAAAGCTTCTGGTAGATCATCATCAGCCTGGCCTGGCCGATCGCCGCACATGCCTGTTTTTCTTTTGTCTCACTTGGTCGGTGTCCGAGACCTGCAGCTCTTCTTCCGACTGCAATCGCCCCGGATGATACCATGACTACATCTTTGCCCATGTTACGCAGATCACTGATCTCACGCACCAGAACTTCCAGTTTCGTAAGGTTCAAAGCTCCCGTTTCCGGGTGCGTCAGGGACGAAGAACCGATCTTTATCACAATTCGCTTTTTATCTTTTAGTGTTTCTCTGATACTGCTGTTCATCTTTTCCTCCTGAAGTATCATCCATCTGCTGCTCGTCTGCAGATCATTTTCCATGCTATCTTACACCATTTTACACAGTACGTCCAGAGGTCTTTTACAGAATCAAAAACGGATAAAAGTCAGAAAAACAGCAGATACTGAAAAAAAAGGAGCTGCAGGCTATCATGAGAAAGATTTATTTTATCACCTTGTGTTTCCTGATTTTTCTGCTGTGTGCCGCCTACAATGTCAGTTATCATTTTATGGGAAGTAAAATACCTCTTAAGGCAGAGACAGAACAGACGGAATCGGAAACAGTTTTGTCGGCTCAGGTCAATGGTGGTGACCCAATGCCGGTATATTCTTATTATCTGAAGGAAAATCAGGGATGTGTCAGTGTTTACCTGGATGATGGAAAAACACTGTATGAAAATACCAGTATCCGCATGGAAACACTTCCGGAATCCCTTCAATCTGAAATACGCGAAGGCAAACGCATCTGTACAGAAAAAGAACTTTATGATTTTCTGGAAAATTACAGCAGTTAAAGAAAAATATCAGCCGTGCTTTTTGACACGACTGATATTTATTTATAAGATATTTAAACGAATCAAAAGTTCTGC
>OLQG01000998.1_pt1 | contig 19793 bp, 21 predicted proteins | sample 1672221 | NCBI WGS metagenome assembly OLQG01 (sample SAMEA3136660, study PRJEB25190) | human gut metagenome | biome: human gut; feature: human-associated habitat; material: faeces | place: Austria | collected 2013
TTATGCGTGAGGGCTCTCCCGAACGCATTAGTCGCAGTTAGCGATTAGTTCATCGTAGCGTTGCGCCGGCGAGTGAGTAATAACCATTGTCCGAATGCGTCCGCCTTAAATAACTTTTCACTCACCAACCAACAAAGCACAGGTTCATCACGAACCTGTGCTCCTATGATACTCTCCTGTCAGCTTCTCCAGCATTTCATCCGCCTTCCCTGGTCTTATGCTGACCTCCTTTTTCTGCGCAAACTCATCCAGTGCCTTTTTTAAAGTATCCTTCACTTCATCCGATACATTCAGCTCCTTCAGCCTGTTCTCATACTCCTGTGGCTTCTTCACGCTACGATAAGCAAGCAGATAGCAAACCAGCTCCTTAGGATCGCTCTGGGTAAGAAACGCCTCCCAGAAACACTCCATTGCTTTCTCCATCTGAAAAAGATAGCTGTACGCACATCCAAGGTTATGCCACACACTCATGGTCAGCCCCGGTCTTATCAGCTCCAGCCCTTCTTTTTTCAGAAGCTGCTGATACACCTTGATGGCACTTACATACATCTTATTCGCTACCAGGGCATCCCCTTTTCTCTTTTTTCGAAGAAGAGGTGCCTCCTGATCCAGCTTGGCAAGCTTTACATTCAATGCCTTCAGCTCATCGTAAGTAAGATAATTGATCTCCTTAAATACCGGATAAAGCACATCCTCCGCACTGGCAAACTTACCAAGATGAGGACGTAGCTTGGCTGCCAGCCTTGGCAGATCCAGTTCCTCGCTGATCCAGGTACAGAGATTTTCATTTATAACAGAAGAATCCACCAGATAAAGATTGTGGTACAGAAAGTAGCAAAGCTCCTCCAGTGAGTAAATATTGGTATTAATACTCTCCACAAAAAACGGCTTGTCCGCCTTTTTTGTCTGACATAAAATATAACCGCTCATTTCCAGCCTCCTTTACCACTCTACCAGTTCGTCCCAGACCTTGCCACTGGAAGGGAACATTTCTCCAAATCCAAGATCTTTTACAACAACGCGGCATTTCTTCTGTGACACATATGCAAGGGCCAGAGACAGTCTTGTAGTCTTATTGGGACGCTCAGGAAGTCCGGGCAGTCCCATAATTACTTTCTTCTTGTGCTTCTCGCCGAAGGTTCCAACAACAAAAACGAGCTCTGTTATATCATCCAGGATCAGCTCGCATCCAGCTTTACACTCATACCAGTTCTTACCAGCCTCAATAAGCGGGTAATACGCCGGTGCACCCATTACCCGCATTTCCATTCCCACATCTTTCAGCACAAGAGCAGGACTCATATAACGGTACCCCTTCAGGATCTTATCCTCAAGGCGCTCCTTTCCAGCTGCACATGCACCTTTTGCAAAAAGATTATTTCCATAATAAACCTTTCTTCGCTGCATGCAAAGGCTTCCAATGGACATTTTCGCCCAATCCGGGCTGAAACCATATCCTGTAATCTGAATGCTGGAAAAAAGACCGGTTCCAAGAGTCTCCTTAATAAAATCGCGGAAAGCCTCATCTCTGGCTTCCACAGCCTTCTCTCCCTCTTCCTCAGGTGCTGTAAGAGATGGAAGGACCGTCTTCTTCGGCTCCTCAAGGCGTACCAGCACCGGCCTTGTACTACTGTCCATAGTCAGCTGCTGAAACTTCACTTCATCCTGGTGAAAAGAATACCAGCCGATACTCCGGTTCCAGGTCTCTCTTTTCTGAGTAAGGGAATAATAATAAAAGCTCTCTCCATGGTCTATCAGCATGTACTGATCCTTCGAAAAACCAATGGCCTGGCAGGCTTTTTCCATATTTTTCACCTGGGGATCCTCAATCTCAGGACTTGTGATCACCAGACATTTTGTATTTTTTACAAGATCTGCAACTCCCAGAAATTTCAGCATACCCTCCAGAAAAACCTGAAGCAGCTCCCATGGCTCCACCTGTTCTCCCAGAATCTGCACATTGTCTTCTTTCTTACAGATTCCATACAGGTCATCTACCATCTGTCCCCCTTTTTCCCGGGCAAAATAAACTGCCTCAAGACCAATGGTGTACTCTTTATGCTCTCCGCGCCTGCAAATACAGGTAGGTGCTTCAAACTCCTGAGCACCAACCTTCATGGACACAGAGCAGGGCTCCTCCCCTTTCCGGTCATAATAGCAGATCTGGGAATAGTCTTTTCCAAAATCAATTCCTATGATCAAATCACGAATTTCGTTCATATATTCAGTCCTCTTCTGTAATGACAAACATTTCTTTTACATACTGTTCCTGGCGGAAATACTGCTTCAGTCCCTGTTTCACCTCATGATGCTTATCCAGTTTCCGCGCAGACAAAATCTGATTAATCATCTGGTACTTGCTGAATGGTGTACCTTCCACCTTACTCATTCCAAGTACCCGCTCTGGCGTTCTTTTGGTCTGTCCATTACATTCCTCTGAAAAATAATAATGCAAAGTTTCCCCGTAAAACATGGTAAACGGCTTGGTAAAAATACCCTCATATACATTCTTAAGAGGCTCTGTCTTATATTCCAGCGCACGTCCAAGTCCGGTATCCAAAGCATATACAAGGGTTACCTTCGCCTCCGGGCTGGTGTGATATTCCACACATGTTTTATCATCCATCTGATACAGGCTCAGAATTTCCGGTGGAAGTCTGTGGAAGAAAGAAAATACCATTTCTTTGTCCATGCACATTTTCAGAAGCTCTTTTTCTATGGAAAGAAGAGCCTCTTTTCTGCTCTTTTCCCTGGAAAGCTCTTTAAACAAAGCCAGATAGCAGACTTCATTTACCATCCATTTCTGCATATATGCATTCAACAGACAGTTTTTCACAAAAGGACTCATGGTGTATTCTTTTACAAAAATGCCATAGGAAACATGGGTCAGATATCCGCTTACGATCCACTCCCTTCCGGAATGGCGAATGTAGGATTCCAGAACATGCTCTCCCTCCTTGCGGTAATCCGTGGTAAACATAAGAAGCTGAAGGATTTTTTCCTCCAGATCATAGGTATCCATTTCAAATCCCACAGCACTTTTCCAGATGGAAAACATTTCATCCACAGGTCCAAAACGATATTTCATAAGATATGTGAGGATCACCTCATCATAAAATCCATTTCTGTAAACATCAGATGCCAAAGCCAGAAGTTCCTCATCTTCCAGCATGTCGCAGCGCACGATCATGCGGCTCACCAGTTTCAGAAGGCTTCGCATGTCCACGCCCTCATAGCCGAATTCCTCCACAATGGCCTGTGCCTGGGAAAAAAGGCCGCGGCTTATAAGGACCACCAGAAGCTTCTGCCTGTCCACACGGGCGTATTCCCGGTAATCCATCTGCTTTAAATACTGATCCAGATCTTCGCCAAATACATGCTCTGCATAATAATCCAGAATCCTGCGACGTACCTTCTGCTTATACTCCATGCAAAAAGCATCGGATTTTACCAGTCTCTGAAAAATATCCAGATTATCTTTGTCCAGTTCATGGCTTTCACAATAATGAAGAAGCACACCTGGCTCGTCCACGCCAAGGGCAAGAACTTTTCTCACTGCCCCATCCTCATCCATGGTCTTCTTCAAACTGTAATCTACAGTAGCACTGTATCTGCGCTGCTTGTCATCCTGAAAAAGGATAGCAGCATCTTCTGTATAAATTCTTGGATAAGCTACACCCTGAACACAGGTATAAGTCTCCTCTGACTCCATCTGACTGTGACGCACGATCACATAGCGGACTTTTTTATCATCAAAATAAAGCCGGTGGGTAAACATTTTCTGCGCAATGGAATCTGCCGCCTCTTTTGTGCGAGGCTCCATCAGAAACTCCTGATATAAGACGGCATAGCTCTCATTCATTTTTCCCTCAGCCAGTTTTTTCCTGGCGAAATCCCGCATACCTGACATATAACGCTGGTATGCTGCCGGCTCTTTTTCCTTATTTGCAATAATACAGGAATAGATAAATGCCCGCTTGGAATCTCCAAGAGAATCGCTGTTGTAAGTAAAATACATGAGAAGAGCCTTTGGAAGCTCAATCCGTCTGGAAGTATCCATAGTCTCCACATAATACTCATAAAGTCTTGTAAGACGCAGCCCATGCTCCACTGCCAGGGAAAACCAGCGGAAATATTCGGTCTTTCTTGGGTTTCCCTTCATCACATATTTGCAGATGGCTTCCAGGGTATCTTCCGAAGAATACTGATCATAGCCCTTTGCCAATGCCTGATAAATACTTTCGTTATAATCTTTCTCATATCCGGAAAGATATGCAAGGCGCATTACCAGTTCCTCTGTAAGAAGGTTTCTTCTTGCCGCGAAGCGGAATACCTGTCCCCAGAAGCTGTTCAGCCTGTGAAGAAGAGTCATGTCCTTGCAGATGATCTTCCATGCTTCCAGATAGAGGAACGGACTCCTGCAGCCCTTGCCAAACTGCTCTTCCAGCACAAATAATGCCTTGGACGGAGTCTCCTTGTATGCAGGATCCAGTTTCAGCAGGATCCATAAAAGCGGAAAGCTGTCACTTTTCTGCATGTAAAAATTGCGGATTCTGGACAGGGCGTGAACCTTGTCCTTATATAAACCGGTAAGCGTGCACAGATACAGATAAATTCCAGCAAACTCCAGATCATCTCTTGTATAGGATTTATCCTGATAGCTTTCCAGAAGAGCTCTTGCTTCCTCATGATGGTTCTCCATGTAAAGAAGAAAGGCCTCATACATCTGGTATTCCGGATAATCACATCCGGACTGGTGAAGCTGGTTCAGAATATAGTGGCTGCTTGCACTCCAGGTGGAAAAATCCATCCAGCTGTTGACACCTGGATTCTCCTTTCCCGCAAGACAGCTTGCCACAGCAGTCTCATAGCACAGGTAGGACAGACAGTCTTTTTGAAGATCCAGTTTACTCTTCTCCTGAGTCAGGCGGATATCTACATCCAATTTACCACTTGTGGATGCAACAATGGTATAAGTAATCTCCTGATAAGGGCTTTTTACTACAATTTTGCCAAACTGATTGCCTTGTCTTAATTTCTCCTTGTGCACCAGATATTCCACTTCATAATGGCTGCCAATAAAATCTTCGTCTGTTACCACCTTGCGGGGAACTTCCAGAAAATCTCCAACTGCTTCCACATCAAGGCGCAGATGTCCCCATCCGCTTCTCTGAATGTAAAAAGATTCTTTCAAAGAGTCTTTCAGTTCATAGTATTCTTTGCCCACCTCTCTGGCACTTATGGTTACTTTTTCCTTCTTGCCGGCGGCAATGAGAAATTCTTCCAGATGCTGATACGTCACCGGTTGTCTGGACAGACCATAATAAAGTGTCTGGATCTTTTGATCCTCATTTTCCAGAATTCTGGTGAAGCTGGCATCTTTAAAAATACGGAATGCCTCTTTAAAATCATCCCGGGCAACTTTTACAAATTCATCCAGATTCCCTACCACACCTGAAAAACTGCGAATTTCCTCTTTCTCGATCTCAATTTCAAAAGGAAGACGGGCCTCTCCAATATTTGTAGTAAAACACAGCCATCCCTTCAGATTTTCTCCGGGGGCAAGTCCTACCGTATCAATTCCAAGCGGGAGGCGCACAGTAGTTCCGGAAATATGGTCCATTCCCGGCACCACCCGGCGGCTGGAAGAAGTAACATAACCGCGGATCTTCTGATTATCCTCTGTTCCAACGTACACTTCCCCTCTCTTCGTCTCCCCTGCTTTCATGGTCAGGGAAATCTTCTCCTTGGAAAAAAGGAGCTGGGGCTGTTCATATTCAAACTTTCCGTTTAAAAGCTGTTCGATCTTTTTTTTCAAAATCATTCACCTTACGTCTTTCGTGTTCTTGTTACTGTCCACAACCTTCACAGCAACACGCTTCTCAGAACATTGCCGTTGAACAGTAATCCTGTTACTCGCTGTCACTGCCTCTTTCGAACCAGAGCCTTTTTCAAACACGTTCCAGGCAGTTACTCTGACATTATTATAATGATTTTCACCCTTTATTTCAATGTAAAATATAAAAAGAATCCTGCCACGATTTTTTCCGCAGTAAAAAAAGGCAGCCAGGCACTTAAAGCCTGTATTTTTCATAGACTATATAGAAATCCCCTTTGAGGTAGCGATTTGAAGACATTTTTGAAACCTTTGACAATGGCCGAGGAGCAGTATTATCTTCAGCAGTACCAAAGGGGCGATATGGAAGCAAAAAATATTCTCATAGAACGTAATCTGCGGCTTGTTGCCCATGTAGTAAAAAAATATCAGGGAACAGATGTAGAACTGGACGATCTGATTTCCATTGGCACCATTGGATTAATGAAAGCCATCTCCACATTTGATTCCACAAAAACAGCCCGGCTGTCCACATATGCAGGAAAGTGTATCAACAAAGCAACCCTAGTGCTACGGCTCCCTTAGGGGCTGAAGTTGAAAACCACCAAGCTTTTTTGAAAGATTGGATTATTTATGACAAACTTGCCCCAAACTTATACTCTGTATATCAAGACTCCTCAACTGGAATTTGCAGATCTGTTTTGGCAGTCCAGACTTTTCATATCTTCACGCATAGAAACTTGTCCACGGCTCAAGCTTTTCTTGACTCGCACCCTACTTTCTCAAGTTTAAAAACAGTTGCTGATAAACTGCGTTATTATCGTTTCACCCATGAACTTCTCCAAATGGATGTTGCAAATGCACTTCATATTGACCGTCAGACGTACTCCCGCATGGAGGATTCCTCCCGAACTGCTGCCTATAACCTTGCTGATATAAAAAGACTGGCTGATTTTTATCAAATTCCTATTGAAAATTTATTAGATGATTATAACCTCTTTCTTTATCAAAATTTCGGAATGCAATTACGAAATCTCCGTACTTCATTCCATCTTAAACAATATGAATTAGCGAAATTGTTGAATGTACATAAAAGCGCCGTTCTTAGTTGGGAACATGAATGGCACATTATGCCTTATGAAACCTATCATTTATTATTCCAAACTGATTTTCTTAAGCAAAACTGTAACTCCTGATAAAATTTAGCGTTATGTAGAATCGGTAGCCATAATGACTGCCGATTTTCTTTCAAAATGAAAGTTTTAGAAAAGATTGTCAATCTCTCCTTGTATTACCTGCATTTCCTGCATAAAGGTTTGGAATAAATTCCATCTGTTTGGATTCATAAACCCACAGTTTTCTAACAAATATTCCAACTCATCAACTGCAGTGCCTGTTGCAGCAACGCTTTCTTGTAATTCCTCTTTTCCTACAATTACTACGTCAATATTTTCTTCACTCTTCTCAATTTTCATAACGTTTCTTTTCCTTTCTTCCAACATAATCAATCAAATTTCTCATAACCTCATCTCTTTGTTTTTGTGAGGAATATTGTTCACTAATTTGTTTCTTTGCTTGTTCTGCTAAAATATCAGTATATAATTCAGTCAGTCTTTCTATTCCAGATTTACTGGACGGCATACATTCAACAATTCGCATAAATTTCTCCCATTTAAGGGATGATTAGTAAATTCTATTTTTGATTGCTTGGACATAATTCCATTCTATCAGTGAAAGGTACATTTACTAATCATGCCCCTTCACCTTTCATTAACATTGCCAGCAATTTAGAACTTGTAAATTTTACTTTCTTCTTCTGCTATACTCTCTGTAGTGAATAAAATTCAAAGGTATAATCACACCATCTTCATCCACAGTTGCTATTTCCAATGTCTTTGAAAAGCTAAGTTCACTTCCCTTAAATGTTTTTTCTGCCTCTTCCCATGTCATCACATGAGGTTCTGGATATTTCAACGCTCTGCTTTTATCATACAGGTGTTCACCTTTGGGAAATTTTTTGATATAACTTCTCTTCAAATTTACTTCCCCATTTTTCTGTTTTTCAACAAGCTCTGGCAGCAGATCGTCAAAAACAGTAAAGTATGCTCCAATATTGTCATTGTTAGAAATATGGTTTATATGGATAAATCCCCATGGCCATTTTTCCTCAATAAACAATTTTTCCACGTTGAATACTTCACATTTGTCATTCCGAATCAATACATGAAAGTGCATTCTTCCTCTTGGACTGATTTCTCTGATAACGACATACTTACTGTCCGGATAGCGGTACACAAAGCATTTCCAAAACTTCTTGTAATTGTTGTTAAGTTCTTTCAACGGTAAGTCCTTAAATTCATCTTTAAGAGTGAGCGTAATATGGATTTCATTGGACTTACCGAAGAAATTGTTATTGATAAGTCTGCGAAGTCTCTGAAAGCTTCGGTTCAAAGACCTGACTTTCTTTTGCATACTAACTTCTTTAATTTCTCCAGTTACAATATTGATGACTTTACCATCACCAATTTTTCTGTAGTTTCGGATAACAGACTTACTTCTTCCTTCATTGATACACACTTCTGCATAGCCTGGAAGCAAATACACTGTTGTCAATGAATCTTTGGGAGGTTTACGAGTTACTGTCGTTTTGTAAATGATTGGTTCTTTGAGCTCTTTTTCCATATGAAGAGTCCTCCTTTGTAGTATTTGAACCCCAAGGTGCTTAGGGGGGTCATGCTACTAATTCGTTTGGAGGCGCAGAAAAACTCCTCATTTTGTCAATTTCTTCAAATTCTCACTATTTACTACGTTTTTCGCCTTTTGTTGCCTTAATAATCAAGTTAGTCAACATAAAAAATGGCTTCTGCATAATTAAACAAAAGCCATTTTTCTTTCCTTATTAAACTAGATTATTACAGCAACTTAAGGAGAAATTCTCCATAATGCCTGTTAAGTGTGCTTTCCTTCCCAAAACTGTTATTTTTCCTCTCAAGCCTGTTATCCCTCCCATTTAGCTCTCTTAAAAGCTTTAGGCAAAAGGGCTTAGAGTAAAATAAAAAGCCCCTATACAGGATGTATAAGGACTTTTGACATAATTATTCGATTTCTAATTTTTAGAATTGTATTCACATTATTTACTCATAAATTGAATCTGGAAAGCCTGTAAAATTTTGTTCAAAGAGTTCTTGAGTATAAGCGTCTATATAGAGCATTGGATAATCTGAATTTTGATTCCAAATAGCAACTCCATCTTTATAATAAATAATCACACCTATTTCATTCACATTTTCCACTAACTTGTCCATTATAGAATCTGAATCTAAATTTAATGCTTTTAAAATCAGAACAAAATTAGCCCAATCAACTTCCATTAGTTCTTTCTTTTCATTTGCACAAACATAACGAATACCAATTATGTTGTCATTGTCATCTACAGTTATTGTCATTTGAGCTATTAAATCACCCATTAATCGTGAAACATAATTGTAATCAGTAACCTGTCCACCATATCCATCCTGCAACTCATAACTATAAGGTTCGTTATAATACTCAGGTAAACTTGTGACATCATCTTCTAAGCTTATGATATGTTCATCTTCAAGTTCTTCATCCCAGGAGCTACTAAATTCCGTATTAGCAAAATAATCATTTCGTACATCATTGTAATTTTCCTTAAATTCATCTAAGGTTAGATTAAATTCTAAACCATACACCTGATCAATTTCATTCATTTGAATTTCATCCATAGACGAAGCATTGCATGCAATGGTTGACGCAATTATTCCTGTTATGCCCATTCCAATAATTAAGCCAATTTTGCACCATTGTTTTAAATAATTATTTTTTATCATACGCTTTTCCTTTCTCTGTTCAAAACAGAATAGAATTTTATATTTTCATAATAGGTCAATTTCACCCTATAGTCAATAGGTCAATATGCCATAATTCTTTTAAAAAGGAGATTTATATGAGCCGTTTAAAAGATTTACGCATAAAAAGAGGATATACGCAAATAAAAATGCAACAGCTCACAGGAATTGACCAAAGTGATTATTCTAAAATTGAAAATGGAAAGAGATATTATACCTTTGAACAATGCAGACGTATTGCATTAGCCTTAAACACCAGCATGGATTACCTTTCGGGCATTACAGACATTGAAGAGCCTTATCCAAGAAACAATGCTGTGAAAATTTTTATGTAGCATAAAAAACTTTTTGAAATTTCAGATAATACGATTTATAATTACTAAAAAGCAAGCATATTTTATGCTAATTAGCAATCCATAAGGAGGCATTTCATACATGGCTACAGATAAAAAGAATACAAATAGCGCCCCTTCACTTCCTGTTTACATAATTTATGCCAGAAAATCAAAATTTACAGGAAAAGGAGAAAGTATTCAAAATCAAATCGACTGCTGTAAAAATAAAATCTTGCAGATGGCTACCCTTTCCAATACCACACTGTCAGAAGAACAGATTTTAATCTTTCAAGATGAGGGATTTTCAGGTGGAAACACTGATAGACCTGCATTCCAAGAAATGATGACTCTGTGTCGTTCTAAAACACAAAATATCAAAGCTATTGTCTGCTATAAACTAGACCGATTCAGCAGAAGTATTTCTGATTTCTCAGCTATTTTCAATGAACTTAACGATAAATTAGGCATAGAGTTTGCTTCATCCCAAGATAACTTTGATACTACCACGCCAACAGGAAAAGCTTTCATTATGCTTGTAACTGTATTTGCAGAATTTGAGAGAAACATTCTCGCAGAACGTGTTCGTGACAATAAGGAGGGTTTGGCAAAAACTGGACGTTGGCTTGGTGGTCAAACACCACTTGGTTACAAAAGTGTGCGAAAATCCTATTGGCATGATGATGGTTTAAACCGAGAACGTACACTCTGCGCTCTCGAAACAATTCCTGAGGAAAAAGAACTTGTTCAAAGAATCTTCCATGACTATTTAAAATATCAATCCCTCACCAGAATTCAAACAGACCTACGCCTTTCAGGTATTAAATCAAGAAATGATAAATACTTCTCATCAGTTGCAATTCGTGCCATTCTCACTAATCCAGTGTATATGAGTGCAGACAAAGATGCCTGGAACTATTTTGAGCAACACAATTGTCCTCTATACTCCTCTCTTGAATCATATAACGGACAACACGGAATTATGGCTTACAATAAAACAATCGAAGATACCACTCGCCATAGCCGAAATTATCTTAGGGATATAGACGAATGGATTGTAGCCATTGGAGAACATGAACCATTTGTAACTGGCAAAGATTGGGTTACTGTTCAAAATTTACTTCAACAAAATGCAAGTAAGTCCTTCCGAACTTCTACAAGTTCCTGTGGTCTGCTTTCTGGAATATTGGTATGTGGAAATTGTGGAGCTTATATGAGACCCAAAGCTTATCGTGGTATAAATTCAGATGGTACAAGAAAATTTGGCTACCTCTGTGAGACAAAGGATAAATCCCGAAGACATGAATGTGATATGAAAAATGTTCCTGGTAATGAATTAGACAAATTAGTTTGTGATAAGGTAAAAGAAAATGCAATACACGATTTAAAATTGTTTCAGCAACAATTATCTAGTAGTGTAGGAAATCCTACACCAGCAGCTCAATCCATACAAGCTAAATTGGATTCATCAAAAAAGCAATACAACCAAGTAGAAAAGAGAATATCCAATTTAGTAATAAAACTTTCAGAAATGGAAGGTGCTGCTGCAAAATATGTCGTTGATCAAATCAATGAATTAGACAATAAGAAACAATATTTGGAACAGGAAATAGCCTACCAAGAGAAACTTCTTGAACAGTCTTTATCTCCTGAAACAGAACTTGAAAAAATTTGTAAACGCTTAACTGACTTTGCTTATTTATTTGACAATATGACATTTGAGGAAAAACGTAGAGCTTTACGAGCCCTTGTTAACACTATAGTCTGGGATGGTTCCGATATTCAGATTTTCTATACAGGTACTGTTCCTAGTGACTCTTCTACTTACGTCAAAAAGGAGCCATTACAACAGGGTTGCCAATGAACTGCTTATGTTATTCCGATCCCGCAAGAAGCATTCCCGGGAAATCTCGCTGTATGAACCCATTGGTACAGACAAAGAAGGCAATGAGATCAGTCTTCTGGATGTAATGGAAGGACCGGCAGTGGACGTTGTGGAAGAGTATTCCACCAGAGAAGACATCCGTCATGTACTGGATTCCATGAAGTCTGTACTGTCTTCCAAAGAATATGAGGTGATCTGCTGCCGCTTCGGGCTCTTTGGGCAAAAGGAACAGACGCAGCGGGAAATCGCCCGTCACCTTCATATCAGCCGCTCCTACGTGTCCAGAATTGAAAAAAACGCCCTGCAAAAACTGCGGACGCTTTTTCCTGAAAACGGGTAAAACACGTTCTGCGAGTTTTACCCCTGTGCTTATTTGTTACTGTTCACTCCGTGACCAGTAACGCGCTTCGCGATGCACAGAAATCATGCATTCGCATGATTTCGCGCCGCAATTCTCGGGTTTTCTGTGAACTTTGTTCACAAAAAACACCTCGCGGAACGTTACCAGTGAACAGTAATGATTATTTTCTGAATTGCTCTCAGACTTATGCTTCACTACGGCGGAGAATATCATAAACTTCTGCACCACCGCCAAGATCTACAAACAGCTTCTGCTGAGGATGGGGAGCGCTTTCTACGGAATTGCCCTCCTCATCATAAATAGCTTTTACAGGAACCAGAAGATTGGTTCCATCCGGTTTCATGATCTCGATCATCTCTCCTACTGTAAACTTATTTCTCTGTGTAATCTGCACATAGCCTCTCTCATCTACAGCTTCTGCAAATCCCAGATAGGTATATCCCTTCTCATAGGTATTATTGTCATAGATCTGTGCTTCCTCGCTTGGTTTGCCATAAAAGAAGCCAGTTGTAAATTTACGGTAAGTGCAGCCTGCGATCTGCTCCTGATACCAGGACATGTTTGCCTGATATTTGGCCGGATCTTCCAGGTAATCATCAATAGCCTTGCGGTAAGTACGTGCAACAGTTGCTACATAAAGAGCTGTCTTCATACGACCCTCAATCTTCAAACTGTCGATTCCGCTTGTGAGAATATCATCCATGTGCTCGATCATGCAAAGATCCTTGGAATTGAAAATGTAAGTACCACGCTCATTCTCATAAACCGGCATATACTCCCCGGGTCTTGATTCTTCCACAATGGAATATTTCCAACGGCACGGATGTGTACAGGATCCCTGATTGGCATCTCTTCCTACCAGGAAATTGCTGAGAAGACATCGTCCGGAATAGGAAATACACATCGCTCCGTGAATGAAAGTCTCAATCTCCATATCATCTGGAATATTGGCACGGATCTGGCGAATCTCTTCTAAAGAAAGCTCACGGGCAGTTACCACACGCTTCGCTCCAAGCTTGTACCAGAAGCGATAAGTCTCGTAGTTTGTATTATTTGCCTGGGTACTGATATGACGCTCAATCTCCGGACAGATTTCCTTGGCATAGGTGAAAATACCAGGGTCAGCGATGATCAGGGCGTCCGGTTTTAACTCCTTAAGCTCTTTCAGGTACTCTCTTACACCAGCCAGATCATAATTATGCGCAAGAATATTCACTGTCACATAGACTTTTACACCATGCTCATGAGCAAATGCAATTCCCTGAGCCATCTCTTCTTTTGAAAAATTGCGGGCCTTGGCTCGAAGACCAAAAGCCTCTCCTCCGATATAAACAGCGTCTGCTCCGAAAACCGTGGCAATCTTCAGAACTTCAAGACTGCTTGCCGGAACTAATAATTCTGGTTTACGCATATAACTCCTCTTTCTTTACACTGATGGATGCCCCGTCTCCCAACGGAAGAATGGAGGTCTCCAAAAGCGGATTGTGTTTCAGTTCATAGAGATACTGACGCATGCGCTTATAAATGGTACGATTGCGCCTCTCTACAAGATAATGGGATTCGATAATGTCCCCTTCCTGAAGAACATTATCAGAAACAAGAACGCTGCCCTTATGCATTAATTGAAGCACATCCGGCAGCCAGTTAATATACTGCCCCTTGGCAGCATCCATAAAAATAAGATCATAAGTTCCAGTAAGTTCTTTCAGGATTTCTCCTGCATCCCCGGTAAGGAACTCTATCTGGGATTCCCTTCCTGCCTTCCTGAAATTCTCTCTGGCAATTGGGATCCTTTTTTCATAATTCTCAATTGTTGTTATTTTCAGATTCTCAGGTCCGTATTCGCACATCAGCAGAGTGGAAAAACCTACTGCCGTTCCAACCTCCAGTATTTTCATTGGCCGGGTTGCTGCAAGAAACATTTTCAGAAAGCTCTGCATTTCCTTGCGGATAATGGGAACCTTTCCTGCAAGTGCTTTTTTTTCCAGTTCTTCCAGAAAAGGAGTATTCCCCATATCAAGAGAATTGATGTAAGTGCGCATTCTCTCCTCCACGATCACTGTCCGGACTCTCCTTCCCCTGCAGTTCCATCAGCTGCCTGAGTATCTGCTGTACCATCTGCACTCTGGGTATCAGCTGTATCAGTTCCTGCATCTGTAGTCTGAGTATCTGTTTGGGCCGCTGTATCAGCTGCTGTGGCACTATCCTGCGTAACACCAGTCTGCTCCTCATCACCAGCAAGAATACCCATAATACGTGTAGGAGTGTAAGCTGTACTTAACAGATAAGTTCCAGCCTGCATCTGTCCCTTATATGTAGAAAGTTTCTCCTGTGCAAAGAACACCAGACTGTCGTCGATCAGTCCCTTGCTTTTCAGGATCTTGGCTACATCATACGTGGATGAGCCTTCCGGAATCACAACTGTCACTTCCTGACCTGCTCCCGGGCTGACTGCCTGCTGGTTAAAAACATTGTAGCCAAACTGATAGGCCGACTTGCCAATCCAGAAAATCAGCACTGCAACACAGACGTAAAAAGCAGTACGAAAAATTCCACCAGCTACAAAAAGCCCTGCTTTTCCCACCTGATCTCTTGTATTACCCATGTTTCCTCCTTATAACTCAGGAATGTCCAGATTGATTCCCTCTGTAAGTGTCCTGCATATCTTCTGCACAAGTTTACAAAGAGCAAGCTCCGCATCAAGAAATGCGTTTACAAGGGGATCTCTGCGCAGCTCCCTGGATTCTCTGTTGAGCTGCTCCGTTCCCCGGAACAGCTCATCTCTGTTTGCTTCATTCTGTAGTCTGAAATTGTTTCCTCTGAATGCATTCACACGGTCCATAAGCTCCGGGTTCTCCTTCAGAAGATCTCTGTATTTCTCAAATTTCTGATATTCTTCACTGTTCTGTACAGCTGCAAGAAGTGCATCTATACAGTCTTTTATCTCGTTCATCGCGCCTCTGCTTATGCCTCCATAATGATTGGAAGGATCATCGGACTTCTCTTGGTACGTTTCCATACGTAGTCGCTGAGTGCATCCTTCACTGCTGCCTTAATCTTACTCCAGTCTGTGATACCTTTATCCAGACATCCGTCAAGAGCCAGCTCCACCACTTCTCTTGCATGATCCATAAGGTCTTCTGACTCTCTTACATACACAAAACCTCTGGAAACAATATCCGGTCCTGCCAGTACCACATTGCTGTGTCTCTCTAATGTCATGACAACAATCATAATACCATCTTCGGAAAGATGCTGTCTGTCGCGAAGTACAATATTACCAACATCTCCGACTCCAAGACCGTCTACAAGAATTGCACCTGTGTGTACGGAACCAGTAACAGCCGCACTATTCTCATCAATCTCCAGAACATTTCCGGATTTCAGAATAAAAATATTGTCCTTGGAATATCCAAGTTCCTCTGCAACAAGCTTCTGGGCAGTCAGATGACGATATTCACCATGTACCGGAATTGCATATTTCGGCTTCACAAGGGAGTAGATCAGCTTAATCTCCTCCTGGCAGGCATGTCCGGATACATGTGCATCCTGGAAAATAACCTTTGCACCTTTCATGGAAAGCTCGTTGATAACCTTGGATACAGCCTTCTCATTACCTGGAATCGGATGAGAGCTGAAAATAATTGCATCATTAGGTTTAATGGTAATCTTCTTGTGGATATTAGCAGCCATACGGGAAAGAGCAGCCATGGACTCGCCCTGACTTCCTGTAGTGATCAGAACAAGCTGCTCATCCGGATAGTTCTTTACCTGGTCGATCTCGATCAGAGTCTGGTCAGGAACACGCAGATAGCCAAGTTCTGCGGCAGTGGTAATAACATTTACCATACTGCGGCCTTCTACTGCCACTTTACGTCCAAAGCGGTATGCGGTATTGATGATCTGCTGTACACGGTCTACATTGGAAGCAAACGTTGCGATAATGATTCTTGCAGTCTTATATTCATTAAAAAGATTGTCAAAAACATGACCAACTGTGCGCTCAGACATGGTAAAGCCCGGACGTTCCGCATTTGTAGAATCACACATAAGGGCAAGAACGCCTTTTCGTCCGATTTCCGCAAATCTCTGCAGATCAATGGCATCTCCAAATACAGGGGTATAGTCCACCTTGAAGTCACCTGTGTGTACCACGATTCCCACAGGAGAATAAATAGCCAGTGCAGATGCATCCTGGATACTATGGTTCGTCTTAATAAATTCAATAGCAAAATCACCAAGATTGATCACCTGACCGTGTTTTACTTCTTTTAACTTGGTAGTCTTAGTCAGATTATGCTCTTTCAGCTTGTTGCTGATCAGCGCAAGAGTCAGTTTGGTGGAGTAGATCGGTGCATTTACTTCCTTCAGTACATATGGAAGCGCACCAATATGATCCTCATGACCATGGGTGATCACAAATCCTTTCACCTTGGAAATATTCTCTTTCAGGTAGGTAATATCCGGAATTACAAGATCGATTCCCGGCATATCATCTTCTGGAAAAGCAAGTCCGCAGTCTACTACCACTATACTGTCTTCATACTCAAAAGCTGTAATATTCATTCCAATCTGCTCCAGACCACCAAGTGGAATGATCTTCAGCTTGGAGCCATTGTTAGTTTTACGTGGTCTCTTTAAGGCAGGCTTGCCCTGACCGCGGAACTGAGGTTTATAATTCCCCTTAGTCTGCTTATCCTGTCCTTGTTTCTGACCATCTTTTCCTTCCTTTTTCGGCTGTGCCTTATATCTGTAATTTTTATGTCTGAAATTTGGTTTTCTTGTTCCGTTTCCGGCTGCCGGAGTCCTTTGCCCGTTGTTGTTCATTTCATTTTCCGTCTTCAATCAATCTATCCTCCATTTTGCGCACTTTATCCTCCAAACTCACGCTACCAGGATAAAGCGACTTTATTTTGTTTCGGCTGGTAACTGTTCAGTAACTTCACAGTTACACGCTTCACGATGCACAAAATAACATGCAAAGCATGATTTCGCATCACTGTTCACGATCTGCCCAGCAAATTATTACATTTCAAGATCTACGTCGTCCAACATCTGTTCAAATACTTTGGAAATTGCCACCAGTTCTTCATCATCTTCTACCATCTCATAGCTGGCTTCTTCGCTTCCCTCTTCTGAAACATCTTTCATAATATAGGCATTTGCCTCATCGTCCTGTGAATCGGAAACCAGAAGATAAGTGATTCCTGCAACTGTAGTCTGTTCTTCCACAAAAAATTCTATAATCCCATCCTCAGATTGAAATTTAATTTTCTCCATTATTTTCGTCCTTATTCATATTCATTCGGTCTAAGTATCCCTGTAAGATCAAAACCGCAGCCATCTGATCGAGAAACTGCTTCCTGTTCTCACGTCTGACACCGGTCTCCATCAAAGTACGCTCCGCTTCTGCCGTAGTCAGTCGTTCATCCCACATCACAACAGGCAGGCCAGTCCTCTTCTCCAGCTTTTCTTTAAACTCAAGAGATTTCACCGCCCGCTCGCCTACAGTATTATTCATGTTCTTCGGATATCCAAGTACAATACGCTCTACCTGATACTCCGAAATCAGTTCTTCAATCCGTGCCATCGTCTGGCGAAGCTTATTCTCCTGCTTGCGCCAGACAGTCTCCACACCTTGTGCGGTAAGTCCCAGTGGATCACTGACGGCAACGCCCACCGTCTTGGAACCGTAGTCTAATCCCATTAATCTCATAATCAGTATTCCCAGGATCTGTTCTTAATATACTCGGTCAGCAATTCCTCAACAAGTTCGTCACGCTCAACCTTCATGATCATGCTTCTGGCACCCTTATGGCTGGTGATATAAGTCGGATCACCGGACATAATATAACCTACGATCTGATTCACAGGATTATAGCCTTTTTCTTCCATTGCGTTGTAAACCAGGTCCAGGATTTCTTTTACTTCAAGCTCCTGATCTGGTTTTGTTCTGAAATATTGTGTACTTCCCAGATTATTTTCTGCCATTTTTCTCACGTCCTTACGATTATTTCTTTTTTATTTTAATATAATTACGTGTAAATTACAATCCTAATTTTGCATTGCCTGTCATTTCCGCAATTGTGTGGTTACTGGTCACGACCTGCCCAGTAACCCGCTTCGCGCTGAGATTCGCGGGTTTTCTGTGAACTTTGTTCACAAAAAACATCTCGCGGAACGTTACCAGTGAACAGTAATAATTATGTTACTGGCCACGCCCTACAGAACCTGTATTTCTTCTCCCTGCAGAATATGTGGCTGCAAAGTTTTTTCCACTTTCACCGCCAGAATATCATTTACACCGTATTCCTCCGTTTTCAGCACCGCCACTTTCACATATTCTCTGGAATGTCCCAGATAATACGCTTTTCCATCAATCTCCACTTCCTCCTCCAGAAGTACCTCCAGAGTCTTTCCAAGAAGAGAAATCTCATATTCTGCAGCACGCTTCTGGTGCAGCTCCAGCATTTTGTCACTTCTCACAGCTTTTTCTGCCTCTGTCAGCTGCCCGGGCATAGCCGCAGCCTTAGTTCCATGGCGACGGGAATATTTAAAAATGTGGGTTTCATAAAAATGAATATCTTTCACAAAATCATAAGAGGCCTGGAAATCCTCTTCTGTTTCCATTGGAAAGCCTACAATCACATCTGTTGTCAGCGCCGGTTTTTCAAAATACTTTCTTAATATCTCACACTTTTCATAAAACTCTTCACTTGTATATCTGCGGTTCATCCTCTTTAAGGTTTCATTGCAGCCACTCTGCAATGACAGATGGAAGTGCGGGCACATCTTCGGAAGCGCTGCGATCGCCTGTACAAACTCTTCTGTGATGATCCTTGGTTCCAGAGATCCCAGACGAATCCTTTTGATTCCTTCAATCTCATGCACTGCACGAATCAGACTGAGCAGATTGTCTTCATTTTCAAAATCAATGCCATAGGAGCTCAGATGAATTCCCGTCAGCACGACTTCCTGGTATCCGTTTTTCGCCAGATCTGTCACTTCTGCTACTACATCTTCTTTTGCCCTGCTTCTGACTCTTCCTCTCGCATACGGGATAATACAGTAAGAACAAAACTGGTTGCAGCCATCCTGCACCTTGATATATGCTCTCGTATGCTCCCCCTGTTTTGTCAGATGCAGATTCTCATATTCTTTTGTATGATTGATATCGATCACTTCCCGCAAATCACCGTGTGCTTCTTCATATGCCTGCAGCGCTGTCAGAAGATCCTGCTTTTTATTGTTTCCGAGTACAATATCAATACATGGATCGATCACCTGCTTTTCAGCCTGTGCCTGCACATAACAGCCGGCTGCGACCACAACAGCATCCGGATTCATCTTTCTTGCCCGATGCAGCATCTGTCTTGATTTGCGGTCCGCAATATTGGTCACTGTGCATGTATTGATCACATAAATGTCCGCTCCTTCCTGAAACGGAACGATCTCATATCCGGCATGTTCCAGCATTTCCTGCATGGCTTCTGTCTCATATGCATTTACC
>OLQG01001005.1_pt1 | contig 19664 bp, 21 predicted proteins | sample 1672221 | NCBI WGS metagenome assembly OLQG01 (sample SAMEA3136660, study PRJEB25190) | human gut metagenome | biome: human gut; feature: human-associated habitat; material: faeces | place: Austria | collected 2013
AAAAATATCTTGGATATCTTTTTCTTCAAACAAGAACAAAAAAAAGAAAAAATCAAAATTATAAATGAGCATACCGCAGCAATTTCATCTAATTCTGACAGAATTCCACCAGTAGCAAATGTTGAAATGACTAAAATTGTAAAAATAAAAATTCCTATATTATTTTTTATCTTTGTTATACTCACACTTTCTCCCTAATTTTTTACTCATTTATTTAGTAAGAGCTTCTTCCCATTCTTTTATTATTTTATTCACCCTCAATTTCTCTGCATATCTTACTAGTTCTTCAGACTCTAAATCAAAATCTTTGGACAAGAACCTATTTTGTAAATCCTCAATATTTTTAGCAAATAGTTCAGTATTGTCAAAAGGAATTAATGTCCCAAATTGTCCTCCCGCTGTAACTTCTCGCATTGAAGGAATATCAAAACCTATAATGTGAGTTCCAAAACTCATTGCTTCTGCTACTACTAAAGGAAACCCTTCATTCCTGCTTGTTACCAACAATAAGGCCAAACTACTATAAAATTCCACTAACTCTTCGCCTTTTAAGCTTCCTAGTAAGATTATCTGTTTTTCTAATTTATTTTCGATTAATAAATTAGAAAATTTTTTTTCCTCACTCTTTGTACCTGAACCAGCAATAAAAATCTGTGTAGAAGGGTTCAACAATTTGGCTATTTTAACTAGAATATCCAAACCTTTTTGATTAATATCAATCCTAGTAACCATTCCTATTTTTTTTGAATTTTTTTTGTTGTATCCAGATTCATTTTTAATTGTCAAGGGATTATGAATAACTACAGTGTTTTTATTTATTTCTCGCCATTTTGATGCGGTATACTTTTCTAGTGAAATAATTTTATCTGCATGAGACATACTTAGCTTCAATTTACTTTGTTCTGTTTTAAATCTATTAAACATATAATCTTCAAATAAATTATGTGTCCAACAAATAATTTTTTGAGTGTCTATAAATTTTCTAAATTCATCTACAAACAAGACATAAGGATTTAATAAGACTACAATATCATACTTTTCTTTACGCAATGAATCCCTAGCGTTGTATAGATGCCATGTGTCGATAATTGTTTTTTTATCAAATTTTAAGGTGAAGCTGCATATCAAGATTGCCAAAAAGAAATTAAGAACCTGAAAACTCCTCTTTGCTTTTATAATATTTAAATCTTCAAAATCAAAAAAATTATGATTTTCATAATAGACTGTAACTTCATGCTTCTTATTTAATTCTTTAGCAATAGAAAGCAGTACTTTTTGTTGTCCCCCCATTTTAAATTGGGTTTGACAAAATAATATTTTCATTTCTTATAGCTCCAAATTGAAATTATACCTATCTTAATATAAGACAATTTCCAGGTTTTTCTGAAAAAGTTAAATCCTAGTAAAATATTTTTCAGATATGAATAAAAAATATTATTATTAGGAGATAATCTTCCATATTGCATTATATCTTTGACTCTAATTCGAAATCTATTTATATAGCTTTCTCCAATTGCTGCTCCCCTTTGAGAAAAACTCTGTTCAATTGTTACATCAACTATCTTATAAGAAAACCTTCTCTTTCTCAAATTGTCAAAAAATAGCTGATCGACCTGATCTAAAAATAAATGTTCATCGAATTTAAAATTCGAGTAAATTGAAGTTTTTACTGTTAAACAACTATTAATAGCATTGAATTTTAACTTTGAAATTTTTTTATTTGAATTATTTAAAACTAAATTATTTTTTATTTTTCCTGCTTCATTTGGAGAGTAGACAATTCCATCTTGTCCTATAATTTTAGGAACAATAATATCATAATTCTCATTTATGGCTTTTTCTTGTTTAATTAAAAATTCAGGAGATATGTCTGTGTCATCATCTAACCAACAAACATATTGCTTTTCATTTTCTATATCAAACTCTCTGCATAATTTTTCTAATATTCTATTATACGCTGCTGATAGGCCAACATTTTTATCGGAAGATTGTAGTAAACAATATATTTTTTCGTTATAATATTTTGAATTATATTCTCTAAAATCTAATTTATCGCTATTATCAAATACTACAATTTTTCTGTTATCTAAATTACACTCAAATAGATTTTTTATAGTAATTGCTTCGTCAATTTTTTTATTATATAAAACTACACAGTAGAAAATCATTATTTCGTAAATACTTTCTCATATTCTCCAACAATATAATCCCAAGAAAAATATTGTTTAATTCTTTCTTTTGCCTTGCTTTCCATGTGAGAATAATCGGTTTCTTCTACATGTTTAATTAATTGCGCAAGATTATTATTTTCTTTATTCCAGTAAAGTGCTACATTTTCTCCTACTTCTTTATTAAACCCAACGTCAAGTAAGAGATTTAATTTAGATGATGCTAGTGCCTCGATTAGACTAGGATTAGTTCCTCCAACTTCATGACCATGAAAATAGGCAAAGGCGTTTTCTCTGATTTTTTTGATTAATTCTTTATCGTATACAGTTCCAACAAACTTAATTCGTTTATCTTGATCAAATCCTGTTGTCTGTTTAAGCTGATCATAAAATTTATTTTGTTCTATATTTGTTATTAAAACAAAATCTTTTTTTGTATCAGACTTCATGAATTCACGAATCATTGTTTCATAGTTGTTTTCAGGAACAAAGCGCCCCACCACGAGATAATATTCATTTGATTCAACACCCTTTTCTTGATACCAATTTACTAATTTTTCATCTTCATTGGTCAAACTACTTCCTGTTAAGTCAGCACCATAGGCAATATAAGTTGTTTTTGGATTATATTTCGCATAAGATTCTTGAATATAGGTCTCAATATTCTTACTATCACAGATCAATAAGTCAGCATTTTTAACCATGTATTGTTCCGAAATTTTCCAATATTTTTTTACAGGTACACTCCATTTTGCACGCAACCACTCATGTCCATCAGGATTTACCATCAAAGTAATTCCTAATTTTTTCATTTTCTTTTTATAGTGACCAATAAACGGACCAATGCGGCAAGCTAAAATATAAATAATTGCACCCATATAATTTTTTTCTTCAATTTCTTTAAGTGAGTACTTTAAAGCTGCCAAATCATAATAAATGGCATTTGCTGGTCCAATATTTTTCTTTGGAATATTAAAACAATCGGCACCATTATGAATAAAATTTGATTGTATACCATTTGATAAACAAGCAACATGATACTTAAGGTTTTTATTACTTTGATGTGCTGTTAGTTCTTCTACAAAAGTTTCAAAACCACCATACTTTGCTGGAATTCCTTTTGAACCAATAATGTAAATATGTTTTTCCTTCATTTTTTAGTAAGCATCCGATCCGAGAATAATTTGTGCAATTGTAAGCACCAGAAGTTTGATGTCGTTTTTTGTGCTATGGTACTGGAGGTAATAGAGTTCTAAATCTGCTCGTTGAGGAAAAAGAACTTTACTTCGACCATGTGTTGTCCAATAACCAGTAATTCCAGGTTTACACATGAGTAAGTAAGAGAGGCGCTCCCCATATTCTTTCGCTTCAAAAAGCAAAATTGGTCTTGGGCCAACCAATGCCATATCCCCTTTAAGAACATTGATAAATTGTGGTAACTCATCAATTGAGTATTGTCTGATAAATGACCCAATCTTCGTTACCCGTGGATCATTTTCTAATTTGTTGCCATTGGCATGGTAGGCAGCTTTAATTTCTGGATGGAGCTCTAGATAATGCTCAGCATTAACTATCATTGTCCTAAATTTCAAAATATGAAAAATTTTCCCGTTTTTTCCATACCGTTTTTGTTTATAGAACATTGGACCTTGATCTTTTTCCGAGCTCATTTTGTAAGGGACATAAAGCAATGCAGCCGCAATAAGAAATAAAACTGAACCTGCTAATCCTCCTAGGATATCAATTGCTCTTTTTATAATTAGCTCTCTATAAGAAAAATTTTTAAATTCTACTAACTTATGCTCTTCCGATTCAGGTGATGTGGCATCCAAAAAAACTTCCATTATTTACTCCATTTAATTCCTTTAAAATAATCCTAAAAATTTCTTTGTTTTGATCTTTGTTGGTTTTTCTTTCACTCTAAACCCCTTTTTAATCTGTTAAGGTATAAGGAGCCGCATCATCCCCATTAATGCTATCCTTTTCTACGACGATGTGCTCTTGAATGACCTTCTTTTTGGTCAGATTTTTTTCCATACTCGCCATATGATCCGTAAGAACCATAAGATCCATATTTATCAACTGTCATGTCAACTTTATTAAGGACGACCCCTAAGAACTGAGAACCACTTTGTTCTAATTGTTCAACGGCCTTAGTTACGAAACGACGTTTAATTTTTCCAGCTGCTGTAACCAAAAAACTAGCATCAGCCTGATGGGCAATAATAACTGCATCAATAACCATACCAATTGGTGGTGTATCGATGATGACATAATCATAACGACTACGAGCAACTTCCATCAAATGTCTAAAATTGTCATTTTGCAAAAGACTTGTTGGATTAGGTGGAACAGGACCAGATGCAATAACATCTAAACCAGAAATATCAGTTTGGCAAATCGTTTCATTTAGATCGGCATTTCCTGAAAGGAAATTTGAAAGACCTTTATAAGGCTCATTTGATTTAAATGTACCTGACAAAACAGAATTACGCGTATCCGCATCAATCAGAAGTGTTCGGAGCCCAACACTAGCAAATGAAATCGCCAAGTTAACAGATGTCGTTGATTTTCCTTCACCAGCTTCAACAGAGCTAATCGCAATCACTTTAATCTGAGCACCAGAAAATTGAATATTTGTGCGAATAGCGTTATAATACTCTTCCGTCTTTTTAGCAAAGTCTACTTTTGATTTAACTAACTTTAATAAAGGCATTTCTTCTCCTTAAATTTTATCTGTATCAGGGACAATTCCAAGAAGTGTCATTCCAAGGGCATCTTCCACATCTTCTGGACGGCGAACACGATCATCTAGGATTTCACGTACCAATACACCAACCACTGCAAGGAATCCTCCAAGCACTGCCCCAAGAAGCACATTAAGTTTGATATTTGGTGAAGATGGTGACTCTGGTAATTTAGCTTCTTCGAGCGTTGTGACATCTTCAACTTTTGTCACCTTCTTGATTTTTTTTGAAGCAACTTCACGAACCTTATTAGCAAGTATTTGCGCATCTTGACCAGTTTTAGCATTAACAGAAATTGAAATAAGACGAGTATCAGTAGGAATATTAACTGAAACCATTTTAGACAGTTCTGCCTCACTCAAATTCAATTTTTCATCTTTAATAACTTCTGATAATACATCATTTGATGTAATAATCTCTTTATAGTCATTTGCCAAATAGGTACCAGCTTGCAAATCTTGAGCAGAAAGATTATTATTATCTGTTGCCTGATTAACAACATAGATACGCGTTGTTGATGTATATGTTGGTTGGATAAAGAAATAAGTACCTAAGAAACTGAAAGCAGCGAAATAAAAAGCTGTGAAAAGAATCAAAAGCTTCTTCGTCCAAAGTTTATGTAGCAATGCTAGTACGTCGATTTCATCACTTTTAGTGTTATCTTGATTCATAATATCTCCTATAAATATTGATTTTCTAGTAATGTTTTGGGATTTTCAATAAAAAGATTCTTAGCACGTTTGGGGCCGTAGTTCTTTTTAACAATTTCATAAGCATCTTTCATAAATGGTGGTCTTGGACCAAGATTATGCATGTCACTAGCAACCATATGAACCAAATTTTTCTCCAAGAAATAACGAACACGTTTTTTTCCTACTTTATCTTTATCTCCAAAGAGCTTTGGTTTGAGGACATGTGAGCTATTGACTTGAGTATAGCAGCCCATATTGATGATTTCTCGAACACGGTCAGCATTTTCTTCGAGGGCATCATAGCGCTCAATATGAGCAACAATAGGCGTTACCCCCGCTCTCAAAACATTACTAAGCCCACTATGAATTTCCTTCCAAGATGTGCGAGCACTAAACTCAATCAAAGCAAATTGAGTGTTGTGCATACGCGGAATGAGATTCTTTTCAAGTTTCTCCACAATGTCTAAGGTGTAATAAAGTTCACCTCCATAATAAATAGTTAAGTCTGGATAAAGTGCTTCTGCTTCTGCTTTTACCTTAGAAAAGTTGGCAAAAATTTTATCCTCTGGAGTCTCAAACATCCCCTTACGACGATGGGATGTTGAAACAATCTTACGTACCCCCTGGGCGTAACTTTCACCAATGAGGTCTAAACTTTCTTCTAAAGTTTTAGGACCATCATCAACATCAAAAACAATATGTGAGTGAACGTCAATCACTTATTTTTCCTCCATCAGATTTTTGATAGCTTGAGAGGCTCTTGCCACACTCGAATTATCTAGTTTTATCATGTAAAGACTAGAATTTGGCATAGCATAAGAGGTCAATTGTCCGGTTGAACCTGTACCAGTTGCTGCTTGAGACGTTACTGTAAATTTAGAGCCTGAATCAAGTTGTGTATTAGCCAAAGCATTAATGGTATCCAAAGAAATATTTGTCTGAACAGAGTCTTGGAGATTATTAACGATTGAAGTAAAGTTTGATACAGACTTTAGAGAAGCCAACTTGTTTACAATCGCAGAAATGACTTTCTCCTGGTTTTTACCACGATCATTATCTCCGCCATCTAAACTATAGCGTTCACGAACAAATCCAAGTGCTTGCTCTGAATTCATTTGGATATCTCCAACTGGGAAATCAAACTTCCCATGAAGACTTGTGAAAGCTTGATCATTATGGACTGTCACACCACCAAGTTGGTCAATCAACTTAAGGAAAGATGTGAAGTTAATTCGTGCATAGTAATCAATCTTAGTACCATATAGATCTTCCAGAGTTTGTTCAGATGTTTCAACACCATAAATACCTGCGTGGGTTAATTTATCATACTGGTTTGCCCCACCACCAGGAATCTTAACGTATGCATCACGTGGAGTAGTCGTCAAGAGAATCTTATGTGTATTCATGTTTACTGTCATAATAATATTGACATCTGAACGTGACACTGTTGAAATCGAACCGTAGGTATCAATACCACTAATATAAATATTGAAGACTTTTGAATCTACTTGTTTTGCAGAGTTGTTATTCTTCTTTTTAATTTTATAAGTATAAATTGTTTTTAGATTTGAAGCAAAGTTACTATCGACAGACTCTAATAGGCTAACATAAGAGCCACTCAAGACCATAGCTTTAGATTTGCCAGACTTGAGATTATCATAAGCTTCTTGATATGAGGCAACATCATCAACTTTAACATCAACTTTTTTATCTTTTTTGAGAGCTGACATCAAGATCTCGATATTGTTCTTATCAGCCTTAGTAGGTGCCTGTACGCTAGTAAGCTGGCTCACATCTTTGATGTCACTTTCCTTAGGAACCACGATGCTCATTTCTACTTCAGAAAAAGCTGCCGTCTGATTCATACGGTTAGTGATGTCAATCATTTGTTTAAAACCAAAAATACCAACCAGAGAAACTAGCGAGAAGATAACCAATACAACCGTTGTCACTAGTGGTGATTTCTTAGTCTTCTGAAGGAAGATGCTAATAGCAAGAACTACCAACAAACCAATGGTGATAATGATGTTCAAAAACCTAAAGGATAGGAAATTATAATTGAACATGGTGAATAATAAGACCAATGCTAAAATAGCATACAGAATGGTCAATCCAACGTTGACCATCCCCCACGATCTATTACCCGTACGTTTTTGCTTACGATTCGTACGCGAACTCATATAAATTGCTCCTAAAAATTAAAATTAAGTATTACCCCCCATTATTATAACATTAATACAACTTCATTTCAATTGTCATTCTTTTTCAAAAAAACAAAAAAACGTTTTTATTATGATATCAATCATTTAATTTATATCATTTTCCATTATATTGTGAACTATCTTTCACATTTTTAGTAGTTAAACTTTAAATTGTCGGATATTTACCTATTTATTACAAGTTTTCTTCTTCCAAATATTTTTATTTTTTCTAGTAGTTTGAAAAATTTTAACTTATTGTCACTTCGAACAGATATTAGCTACAACACAAAAGGACGACCAAATGGCGTCCTTTTACAAACTAGTCTGCAATTAGTGTTTCAAGACCAACTTTCATCATATCAGTGAAAGTATTTTGACGTTCCTCAGCTGTTGTGTCCTCATCTGGATTTACCAAACTATCAGAAATAGTCATAATAGCCAGAGCATCTACTTGGTGTTGGGCTGCAAGGTAGTAAAGTGCTGCTGCTTCCATTTCGACAGCCTTCACGCCCCATTTCCCAAGTTCAATATTTTTTTCAAAATAATTTGAGTAGAAAACATCAGAAGATAGAACATTACCAACATGTGTTGTCATACCAAAATTTTTGGCGATGTGATAAGCCTTATCCAAGAGATTGAAATTTGCAATTTGGGGAAAGTCGTATTGAGGCCAATCGTTACGAATAATGTTAGAGTTTGTCGCTGCCGCTTGCGCTAGAACTAACTCACGAACGTGAACATTCTCATTCAAAGAACCGGCAGTTCCTACGCGAATTAATTTTTTGACACCGTAGTCAACAATGAGCTCACGTGCATAGATAGAAATAGATGGCATCCCCATACCAGTCCCCATTACTGAGACACGTTCACCTTTGTATGTTCCTGTGTAACCAAACATGTTACGTACTTCGTTGAAACACACAGCATCTTCAAGGAAATTTTCGGCAATAAATTTTGCACGTAAAGGATCCCCAGGAAGAAGAATCTTATCAGCAATTTCACCTTGCTTAGCAGCAATATGGATAGACATAATTAATCTATAAAGGGCGACAGAGACGAAGTAAAAATAAAAAACTTACGAAGATTGCCAATGCTATTCAGTTTATCTTTTTCACTCTTCTCCGCCCGTATTCAGTTCATTGAATACGGTTAACCCATCCTTTCTATTAATTTATAAAGGTTAAAGAGCAACTAGAAAGTAATTGAAAATAAGGAAGCTGACATAGCTCTACGCGTCTAAGCAGGTTAGCTATTTCCCAAACTCTCCACTCATTTTCAAATATAAATACCTGCTCCGCAATCCTTAAGTTATATTTTTTAAAGTTTTCTACTACTACTATATAAATAGTATATGAGCTACTTAAATGTTTAGATCTGGGTTAGTGAATCTAGAAAAGCAAATAATTTTTTATTCATTTGAGAATAATCATGATTATGCAATTGTTCTGGTGTTTGAACAAAATCTAACTGTTTATTTTGCTGGTACAAATGCTCTTCACCATCAGCAGCTATCAGTAAATCAATCGCTTCAAGGTCAAACTCTAAATGTGCTTGGAAGGCATAATGTTCAGGGCTAAAGCAAATTATTTGGCGTGGACAGCCCTTGCTAGTCGCAAGAACAACTGCCTTGTCGCTCAAACCAGGCATATCACCATGCCAGTGACCCGTGTTTAAAGTAGAACCAAGATTTTTAATGTGTGCTCATCAGCTAATCCTTCATCAGTTAAGGTCAAAGGGAAAACGCCAATTTCACGTTCTGGACTATGTTCATATTTTCCACCATAAGCTACAGATAAAAGTTGAGCCCCTAAGCATACCCCGACAATATAGATATCAGCATCAATTGCTTTTTGAATTAATGCAATTTCAGCCTTTGGATCATAGTATGGAAAGACTTGACGATCTTCATCAGGTGACTGAGGTCCGCCCATTACTATAAGGAAATCAATATCATCAACAGTTTCTGGAAGTTCTTCTTCCTCATAAACCCTTGTTGACGAAATATGATGTCCACGCTTTTGAGCCCATTTCAAATAAGCTCCTGGAACCTCAAATTTTTCGTGTAAGATAAAATGAATATTCATAATCTTTCTTTCCATTTATTGTTTATCATCCTTGATAGGATACTTGCTAGTATAAGTGGGGATACGATAACTCCTCCTATACCTGTAAAACCAACAACCAAGGCTATTCCTGTTAGGGGGGGATCAAGCATTGTCCCTAAAAATACGGTTGCCCCTAGTAACATTCCTAAACTAAGACTATGAGAAAATCCAAAATTTCTAAGAAGCACCGTTATCAGATAACCCGTACCTACACCTATAGCAAACGATGGCGTCAGAGTTCCACCATAAGCACCACTCCTTAAAAGTAGACAGACTAATAGACATTTGATGATGAGAATGACAGGAAGATATGCTGAAGAGTTTCCAGAAAAAATCCATTGAGCTAAAACCTGTCCGTTTCCCATAAAAATTGGAAGGTAAGCTGACAGTCCACCAAGAATCATAAAGGTAAAGGACAACGTCCAAAGAATTTCTTTACCTGTAATATGATGTTTACTGGCCTTCTTTGCAAAATATCCAAATATTATGGCAAGTGCTGTTACAAATAATGCTAAGATGGTTGCCTGTATAAAACTGGAAGAATCAATAGTCACTTTATCGATTATATATAAAGCGTGTCCACCAACAATTGGTTTGGTACAATAAGCAGATACATAAGTGGTCGCAAGAATAATAATGATATTCTTTAGTTTCTAACAGACTCCTAAGGTTTACAAAACAAACAAAGCACTAGCAAAAGGCACTTGGTAAACAGATGCTAGCCCTGAGCCAGCACCACAAGCAATTAATAATTGTCTATCGGAAATGAATAAATGCAATCCTTTAGAAAGACTCCCACCAAAGAGAGCACCCAATTCTCGAGGTGCTCCTTCTTTGCCTATTGAGGCTCCAGCAGCAACGATTGCCACCTGGACTAATGCATGTAGAAGACTGACCTAGAGGAAATTTAGGTTTCTTTTACCAACGAGTTTCTTAGCTTTGCTAATGGAAAGTAAGGTGACACGTCATTGAAGAAAATACCAAAATAAACTAGATAAAATCCCAACAACAAGTAAGACTGAGAGTCTTCGAAAAGCACTCACTGATTGAAACTGTAACTAGAGGTTCCTTTTATCTTTACCAAACACAATAACTTGTATAAATTCTAGAAGGTAGTGGCAAAAAAATTCCAATAAAACCTGAAGCAATCCCAGTTCCAATAACGGCTAAACTCAGCTTAAGGGATTTTGGTAACAACCTTAAACGTTTCCTTACCTGAGAAATCATTTCTTAGAGTTTCGACAAAATAGCTTTAAGCAATCCTTTGAAGTCTCCCTTAATGCGTTCAGTTACTTCTACAACTTCTTCGTGGTTCAATTCTTCTTGCAAACCAGCTGCAAAGTTAGAGATACATGAAATACCCAGAACTTTCAAGTCAGAATGTGCTGCGACGATAACCTCAGGAACTGTTGACATACCAACAGCATCTGCCCCCAATGACTTGAAGGCACGAATTTCAGCAGGAGTTTCATAAGTTGGACCAGTTACTCCAAGATAAACCCCTTCTTCCAACTTGATTCCAAGTTTATCAGCCACTTTATGAGCAATTTCGCGGTAGGCTGGAGTGTAAGCTTTAGACATATCTGGGAAACGTGGGCCAAAGTCATCCAAGTTTTTACCGATCAATGGGTTCTGACCAGTCATATTGATATGGTCAGTAATAGCCATCAAAGTACCAGGACCGAAGCCAATACCACCAGCAGCATTAGTTACAATAACACCTTCACAACCAAGAGCTTTCATAACACGTACAGGGAAAGTTACCACTTCAAGAGGATTTCCTTCATAAAAATGGAAACGTCCTTGAAGAGCCAATACCTTACGTCCAGACAAAGTACCATATACAAGTTTACCTGCATGACCGACTACTGTTGATTTCCCCCAGTTTGGAATATCTGCGTAATCGATTACAATAGCATCTTGGATCTCATCAGCCAATTCTCCAAGTCCAGAACCCAAAATCAAACCAAACTCAGGTTTTTCAATTCCTTTGCTTTCCAAAAAGGTTTGCGTAACTCTAATTTTTTCAAGTAGTGACATTCTAAATCTCCTTTAGTTCCTTATTTTTTCAAACAATGACCAATGTTTGAAAAAGTTCTTGCATTTCGAATCGTAATATAAGAATAAAATGATGACTTTAATAGATTTTTATGATAAACCGTTTGATTGTAGCTTGTCTTATCATGTTTCCCCCAGTAGACTCCTAATTACCCAAAATGAAGAGTCTCATCTGCCAAATCAAAAGAATTTATTACTCTCTTCAATTCATCCTTGTCTAATTGAACTGTATAAAAGAGGACATCTTTTCTGTACAAATCATTTTCCTACCATTTCGGTAGATATTTACACTCATTTTGGTATTCCTCTAGTGTAAAAAGGGAAAAGACATTAATAAAGGCGTAAGACTTATTCAGAAATTCTTCTATGGCTAAAAGTAATTCTTCTTTCATCAGTGAATCAAAGAAAAAATTCCACTATTAATAAAGGAAGAAACATTCTTAAAACCTAGTTTCTCAAGGTCATGGCAGAATTTTTCCATGACTACCCTATTACGACCGCCGACATTTATCCCACGAACCAGAAAAGTGCAACGTTTCATTTTAGACAAGTTTATCCAAGAAACTTTCACCAATCATGGCTTTCTCAACACCGAAGTTATCCGCAATTGTTGCTGAGATATCAGCGAAATGTCCAACTGGAATCAAGCCACTAGATTTGAAGGAAGGGCTGTAAGCCAAGAATGGGATATATTCACGAGTATGGTCTGTACCAGCATAAGTTGGGTCATTACCATGGTCTGCAGTGATCATCAAGAGATCATCTTCTTTCATAGCAGCGATAATTTCAGGCAAGCGCTCGTCAAATTCATGCAAGCAATCGCGGTAGCCCTGTGGATTACGACGATGTCCGTAAAGGGCATCAAAGTCTACCAAGTTTGTGAAAGAGAAACCATGTTTAAAGTCTTCTGATGTCATAGCCTTAATCAAATTGTCCACACCGTGGTTATTTGATTTGTTATGACCCATATCGTGGTTGATACCTTCACCATTGAAGATATCACTAATCTTACCAACTGAGTAAGTGTCAATTCCTGCTTCGTTCAATTTGTCCAAAACAGTTGGAGCAAATGGTGAAATAGCCAAGTCACGACGGTTAGATGTACGAGTAAAGTTCCCAGGCTCACCAACGTAAGGACGAGCAATGATACGACCAAGAAGAGCTGGACGTTCCAAAGTGATAGAACGAGCAAATTCGCAAATACGATACAATTCTTCAACAGGAATAATATCTTCGTGAGCTGCGATTTGAAGAACTGGGTCAGCTGATGTATAAATAATTAACTCACCAGTTTCCATTTGGCGTGGTCCGAAGTCATCGATAACTGCTGTACCAGAATAAGGTTTATTGGCTTCACGAATAACCTTACGCCCTGAGAATTCTTCAATTTGAGTAAGAATTTCCTCTGGGAATCCATTCCAGAAAGTATCAAAAGGTTCTGTAATATTAAGTCCCATGATTTCCCAGTGACCTGTCATGGTATCTTTTCCAAGAGAGACTTCTTCTAACTTAGTTGCGTAACCAGTTGGATTGCTTTCAGCTGGAACAGTTTTCAAGGGTTGTTCGCGAGGAATATTTCCAAGACCAAGTTTAGCCATGTTTGGCACATTCAAACCAACAGTTTTAGAAATGTGTCCAAGGGTATCTGAAGCTCCGTCAGGAACACCAGCATTGACAAAATTATTAGCATCTGGAGCTGCACCAATACCTACTGAATCAAGAACGATTAAATGCATTCGATTAAATTTGGACATAACAACACCACAAAGAGCTAAAATCTTTCGAAATTACCTCTTTTCTTTCTATATAATAATCTAGTGATAACATCACTATTAGGTTACTTTATTCATTTACAATTTAAAAGAAAAATTAAACAGGACTAATCCTTAACCTCAACAATCTTAACACCATCTTTTCCAGCGACGATAACCTTATTAACCATTCCATTGAATAAGCCATGTTCAACAACACCAGTCATAGCTTTTAGTTCGTCACCTAAAGCAACTGGGTTATTAATTTTGCCGAGATCCAAATCAATAATAAAGTTCTTCATATCTGTAACAAAGCGATCACCTTGTTCAGTTACTCGGAATGATGGCTTATAGCCCTTAGATTCAAAGTCGAGATACAAGCGATCAGCGCCATATTGAACAACTTCGACTGGTAATTTAAAAGCACCAAGTTGATCAACCATCTTAGACTCATCAACTACCCAGATGTACTTTTTCGTAGGTGTGGCAACGATTTTTTCCATCAAGAGGGCACCACCGCCACCTTTAATGCCGTTGAGTTGAGGATCTACTTCGTCGGCGCCATCAACGGTAACATCAATACTATCAATATTATCCACTGATTTCAAAGGAATACCTAGACCTTCAGCTTGCTTCGTTGTTTGAGTAGACGTCGTTACACCTACTACACTGAGACCTTCCTCCTTTATTCGACGACCAATCTCCTCTACAAAGAAATAAGCTGTTGAGCCAGTACCTAGTCCAACAACCATGCCATCTTCAACAAATCCAGCAGCGTATACACCGGCGAGCTTTTTTAATTCATCCATGCAGTTTTCCTTACATCTTTCTATATAGTCATTCAAATTTATTATAACATGAGTGTTCTTCAAATTGCAACGATAAGTATGAAAAGGCTATCAAAAACTTTAAAACAATAAAACTAGACCCTAAAATTAGAACCAAATTTGAAGATAGAAATAATATAGTAGCATCACTTAGTCTTCTTTACGATGTTTGAAGAATCCTACGAAAGCTGAAAAAAATCATCGAAATAAATCAAAGTAATCCTGTATTTCTTGTGTGCTCACCAGTTTGTGGCAACTCAGCTTGAGGAACTTCAGTATCTGGAGTCGGTGGTGTAGGTGGTAAAAAATGATACCCTCTCAATAACATAATTCTTATGCCATACAACAGTTGGTTTTTCTGGTGTTTTTGGTTCAACCGGTCTAGCTGGAACTTCAACCACTTTTGGTGTTGGAGTAGTTAGGTCCGTACCTACTGCAACAACCCATTTGCCATCATTTGATGAAAGGCTCAAAATCTCATAACAGTTAATCACATGCTTAATTAAATGCATATCCGTATATTCACGCATGCTTGACTGATTCAAATTACATAGGTGACAACAAATTTGTCACCTATGTAATTTGAATGAATTCAGTCTCATTATTAGACTAAGGACTGGTTGCTACAATATCAGAAGCCCCACCTTCACGTTGAAAGGTCAAATTTTGAACAGTTTCTACATCTTTTAGATCTTGGAAACCATTATCATTCATGTACTTATCATAAGCTTATTTAGCGTATTGCTCTAGGTCTATATTGTATTTCATAAGATAAACTTCATACTGAGCTTTAGCATCGTCTTCTTCATCCTTAATATCAAAAGCTTGTCATAGGCTATTTTATCTTTATCATACTGTACTTTCTTAGCTTAGTTTTATTGTAAATCTTTATCGTATTGCACACTTTAGATATATTATAAACAGATATTTCTGCATAATACTTACCTTTAGTTTCAGCCGTCGTCTTATCTGCTGATGCTTTTTCGAATACTTTAGAACCATAAGTCAATATTTGATTATTACATTCTTACAATACTGCATCATAAGTTTTTTATCAGCTTGATATTTAGCTATATCTTTTTCATAGTAGCTTAATCAGTATCATACTATGCTTTAGAAGCAGAGTTTACTTTATCCGCTGCTGCTTTTCAGCCACTTTAGCATTATACTTAGCCTTTGCTTTATCATAATCAGCTAAATCTTTTTTGTGGTCTTCTTTTACTTTCTGTTAACCATAACCAACTGTATTAATCTCTTTTAATTGTGCATGATTGTCAGCAATAGCACTCTCTAAAGATGTATGTGATTGAAATGTAGTTTCTTCGACTTCTACCCTTTTTTTATCGCAGAGGCTTTAGCATCTTCAAAAATATCAGTTGTAAGAACACTTGTTGGGAAAGTGATATTTCCGTCTTCTTTGACAGAAACAACTTGCTTCTCTGAATGATTAACAGTTGATGAATTGACAGCGGTATCTGTTAGCACAGAAACACTGAGTGGCGTATCAGTGACAGCTGAAGTTGAAACCTTAAAATGCTGTACACCAACCGCTTCCATCACAAGAATGGTTGTACCCAAAAGAACATAGGCATCTCCAAAGCTATACTTTCTGATTGAAAAACATTGCAAATCTCTTCTTCCCATATCACAAATTTTCTTAACAACTAAAGCCTAACACCGTTAAATTTTCTGCCAATAGTAATTGTATTAATGTTTTCGAAATTTTTCATTTGTCATCTTGTTTCTAATCATAGTATAATAATTTATTTAGTCTAAAAATAGCTATTTTAATTTTATATGTTACCCCTCTTAAAATTAGAAATAGATTGCAATGAATAAGTTTAGACTTAAGATATTGTTAATTGTATTTTTCAAAAGATTTTGTTATAACATCAAAAAAGCCCCAAAGGGCAAAAATCTTAACAATATTCGAGTATCCCCATGGTTCCTCATTGACCTATTACGAATCACTAGTGACTATTCAAGGTCAAATATCTGAATTCATTGACTCAAGATTTTTTGAACCAATTCTTTTAGATCTGGAAGCACTTCTTTCATAAACCATGGATTTTTCGCTTGCCAGATATTATTTCGTGGTGACGGATGCACTAAAGGAAAATAGTCTGGAAGATAATCTCTGTAATGTTTAACTGTATCTGTTAATTTAGTTGATGATTTTTGATGCAAATAGTAATGCTGAGCATAGTTTCCCACAAGTATAGTTAATTGAATATTTGGAGCTAAATCTAGAACTCTCTCATGCCATTTATCAGCAAAACCTTTGCGGGGCCCTAAATCTCCAGATTTTCCCTGCCCCGGGAAATAAAAATCCATTGGTACAATGGCAAACAGACCTGATTCATAAAATTCTTCTCGCGACACACCCATCCAATCCCGTAGATTATCTCCACTAGGGTCATTCCAGTAAAGTCCAGACTCTTGAGCTCGGATACCAGGAGCTTGTCCTACGATATTAATCCTCGCAGTTTTTGGAATACTAAACAAGGGTTTGATACCTTGTTCAGTATACGTTTTATTTTGTTCGTCAGCCATAATAGCTTGTGTCAATTCTTCAAGTGTTTCCATATTTTTCTCCAAAAAAAGAGACAAAATGTCTCTTTTTTTATTTGATCAACTCATAGATAGCTTCTGCATAAATGGCAGCTGCACGGTATAAGTCCTCAACTTCAGTAAATTCATTTGCTTGGTGCATGGTATTGACATAACCAGGGAACATAGCACCATAAGCAACACCACGTTTAAGGAGACGTCCAAAGGTCCCACCACCAATGATTTGTTCATGACCTTTAAGACCTGTCTGTTTCTCATAAACCGAAAGAAGTGTCTGTACCATAGGATCACTAACTGGTACGTAATGCGGCACATGGCCATGTTCTGAAAGACTGACCGCCTTAGGTCCTTCAAGTTTTTCAAGGCCAGCCTTAATACCATCTACATCAACCCCTTGAGGGTAGCGGAAGTTCAAAGCAATGGTATTATCTTCAGATTCCTTGTTAAAGGTAAAGACACCTGCATTCATAGTTAACTCACCCATTTTAGAATCTGTATAGGCAAGACCTGTCTTTTCAGAAAAGAAATCTTGATGAAGTGTTTCAGCAACTAAATCCAAATAAGTCTTAGCATTAGCTTTGAAGTCAAATTGGCTAAGGAAGAGTGCTAAGTATGTTGCCCCATTGATACCATTTTGAGGCATCATACCATGAGCTGATTTACCATGAATAGTCACATGGAAAACACCTGCTTCTTCAGTCACTTGACCGGTTACTGCTTGATCAGCAACAAAGTCATTAAGTTTAGACTCAAGTTCCTGTAAAGTGATAGGTGCCGTAAACTCTGCACTTGCAGATTCAGGGACCATATTTTCACGCAAGCCACCATTAAAGCTTACGAGGCTAAAGTCACCATCGTTTTGTCCTTCAAAATGAAGATAGGCAGTAATATTTCCTTTTTCCCCATTGATAATTGGAAATTCTGCATCAGGAGAAAAGCCAAAATCAGGATCTTTCAATCCATTATGAGCGAAGTAATAATCCATATCACCCCAACCAGATTCTTCATCTGTACCAACAATAAAGCGAACACGCTTAGATACTGGAAGCTCAAGCTCTTTGATAATTTTCAAAGCATAATAACAAGCTATTGTTGGCCCTTTATCATCTGATGAACCACGAGCATAAAGCTTTCCTTCTTTGATTACTGGTTCATAAGGATCAGTGTCCCATTCGCTACCCGCTGGAACCACATCCAAGTGTGCAAAAATACCCAAGACTTCATCACCTTGACCAAATTCAAAGTCACCAGCGTAATTATCAATATTACGAGTCTTATAACCATCACGTTCAGCTAAAGCAAGAAAATGTTCTAGAGCTTTCACTGGACCAGGACCAAATGGGTGCTTTTCATCAGCCTTACTATCATCACGTTCTGAATTAATACGCAAAAGACCAAAAAGGTCCTCCATCAAAGCTTCTTTACGTTTATCAACTTCGGCGTGAAAATCAATTGTCATAGTTTACTCCTTACTGTCTCTAGTTAGCACTATTTTAGCATTTTTAGTAAGGGTTTTCAACTCTTTGAATATGCTAAATTTAAAATGCAAACAGGTTTTTAAGATCATAAGGCACCTACTACTTTCAAATTAATTCATAGTCTAGCATTATTTCGAGAATTTCCAAAAACTTTAGAATCTTCTCTTAATTAGTGCTATAATAGGACTATCAAAACTAAGGAGATGCATTATGCCATTTGTAAAAATTGATCTCTTTGAAGGTCGTTCAGAAGAACAAAAAATTGAACTTGCTCGCGAAGTTACTGAAGTTGTATCACGTGTTGCAAAAGCTCCCAAGGAAGCTATCCATGTTTTCATTAACGATATGCCAGAAGGGACTTACTACCCACATGGTGAAATGAAAAAGAAAAACTAATCATCAAGAAGCAGTCACATCTATGGGCTGCTTTTTGATATAAAAAATAAGTTGAATTCATCTCGTGAAAAACTACTATTTTAGGATAGTTTTCATTTCTGTATATCTCGGTTTCACTCCCAAATGCTCATAAAAATCTAGAGCACCTTGGTTATCATTCCATACGTGAAGTGTTGCATTATAACATTCTTGCTCCGTAGCATAGTCCAAAGCAAATTGATAAAGCTTCTCTCCTAATTTTTGTCCACGAGCTTTTTCTTCAACACAAAGATCATCAATAAAGAGAGTCTTAATAGGTTTTTGAGGACCATCATTTTCAGATACTTCTTTAATTATCAAGAAGAGATGACACAAGATCGTTCCAGCCTCATCTTCATAGACAAATACAGGTTTATTTGCATCCCCTATTACTCCTTCTAACTCTTTATCCGTAAACTTACTTCCTTTTACTTTAAGGACATCAGAACGAGCTTGATGATGAACGATTAGGATTTGCGCGAAAAGTTCCTGTAGTCTTGGAATATCTTCTATCTTTTCCAAACAAATCATATTTAACTCCTTTTAATCAAAACCACCCGTGAGAACGGGTGGTTTGCTCTTTGGCTGAAAGCCTCTGCTACCAGCCGAGGCCTAAAGGCCTACTGAATGGTTTCCCTTCAGCACCACCTTT
>OLQG01001024.1_pt1 | contig 19428 bp, 17 predicted proteins | sample 1672221 | NCBI WGS metagenome assembly OLQG01 (sample SAMEA3136660, study PRJEB25190) | human gut metagenome | biome: human gut; feature: human-associated habitat; material: faeces | place: Austria | collected 2013
GGTGCTTCGTTTTCCTCAAAAGCAAAATACCAGGCCAGAGAGCCGTGCCTTCGGCTCTCTATTCGTCTGTGCTGCTTTTTCCATACTATGTCGGCGAAACGTGCGTTTCGTCTGGCAAGAAGTGTCGAAATAGTACGGATGCTATTCGTGGGTCTAGGGTCGGGGTCTGAGACTTGGGATTCGTGAGGCGGGAGCCGGAGGTTGAAATTCGTGAGACGGGAGCCCGAGGTTGAAACTCGGGGGTCGGGGCTGAGATTTGGGGTTCGAGATTCGGAATCGAGAGCCGGGGGAGTGGGATTCGGGGTTTGAGGATTGAAAGTCAGATGCCGTAAGTTGGTGGCTGAGCAATCGGATTAAAAGGTTCCGGCAGGGGATGAGAGGTGCGAGCCAGGAAGTTTCTAGCAAGGGGCTCTGGCTCAGGAGTATCGGAGCGTGCCAAGTTGTTTCGCCGATTGCGAACTAAAGCGCGAATGGCCTGACGAGCTGTGCGTGCAAGCTTTTTTGTCGTTGCTCGGGATCGGAGATGCGCGAGCGTGGCCGAATGCCCAAGGTTTCTTTCAACAACGTAGCGAACCGCTTGAATTGGTCGAAGTCGCGGAATTGCTCATTGCTTAGGGTGAATACGCGAACTCTCTGCTCGATAAGGGAGTTTCTTTTGATCGAGTCGCGATGGATGCTGAATTGGTGTTCGTGGTATTGTTCGCCCTGGTATTCGACCACGATGGTTTTGCCAGAGATATGCCACACCATGTCGCATTCGAACGACTCGATATAGCTTGTTCCGCCGTATTGGTTTCGCGTTCTCACCGGCTTGTCTAATCGGACGCTTTCGTTGATTGCAGGGCGAGGCAGTCCAAAGCCTCCCTTTCTAATCGGGAGTGACAAAAACAGAGCGACATCTACTTCTCTGGGCGAACGGGTGTTTTCGATGATGTAGGGCAGAACCGCGGACGCTTGCTTTCTTCCGCTCATCCGAGGAGACGCCTTAAGGTGCTTTCGAATATCGTGTACGTTGGTCAAAGGCTTGCGCGCAGGTAGTTTGCCGGTATCCGCTGGCACCGCGAAGCGTCCGCATAGTGCGGATCCGTAGCGGATCGCATCAATGCGAGAAAGAAGGCAGGCCATCTGCATGAAGCTTATCTCTGGCGAAACGATGCCGATTTTCGCCCCAGCCGAATATCCGAGAATCGATCGAGGCGGAAGTTCGCCGTCGATGCTGTGAGACACGGCTCCTTCAAGGATGCGTTTGTTATTCTGCCCGCTTACGAGGAAATGGAGCGGTTCGTCCTGCTCGATCGAAAAGGCGGAGCGGGCGGCATCGAGGCAATCGGCGCTCAGCGGCCGGCGTTCGGCAGCGTCGTGTCTGCAGGTCGCGGCATCGCAATGGCAATCGGCAATGCCGGCTTGGCGATTGGCGGCAAGCGCGCGTCGGCTGGCATTGCCGAGATGGCAATCGGCGCTCAGCGGGTATTCCTTGCTGTTTGACGAGGAGTCGAGGAAATGGCGCGGAATGTCTTGCTGGCCGCAAGAGAGCCAGAACCGCGCTGCCGATATGTGAGAAATCGCTGGAACCATGCGAGCATGATAAAAATCGGGAAAGCCTTTATCCAGTGAGCGAAAAATATAGAAAAAATGGCGCCTCATCAGGCATTATTGGAACTAGGCAAAGAACTTGTGAGCTCTTTTGGCCCCTTTGGTAAGATTGAACGAGGAAAAAGGTCAGACTGCGTCCGAGTGCGTTGTGGACTTGAACCGCATAGGCGAAAGGGAAAAAGAATGGATTTCGTCAACGATTTGACGCGCATCGTGCGCGATGTGCAGCGTGTAGTGATCGCCACGGTCGATGATGCGGGAATGCCCGAAACGCGTGCCGTGGAGATGCTCGACGCGGACGCCGAGGGTCTTTATTTCATCGTCGATCGCACCACGGCTTTCTATGCGCAATTGATGGCCAGGAAATCGCTTGCTTTCACGGGGGTTCAGGGAGCTTCGTATGGCGAGTGCGCTACGGTGACGCTTCGCGGTCGTGTTGAGGAAATGGGCTCGGGGTTCGTTTTGCCGCTGCTTGAGAAAAACGAAGCGGTTTTCGAGTTTTATAAAAACGAAGAATCGCGTAAGAACCTTACGGTGTTTCGGATGTATCAGGGCGTTGGGGAGCGAACGGAGCGTCACGCCGGGACGGTCGCCCGCACTCCTCTTCGCTTCGGCGACGAACGTATGAACGCCGGCATCAAGAAACGCTCGTATTTCATCACCGAAGATTGCGACGGCTGCAGGGCGTGCGTTTCGAAATGTCCAGAAGGGTGCATCGATGTGAGTATGGTTCCCGCCGTCATAGACCAGGAACGCTGTACGCGATGCGGCAATTGCGAAATGGCATGCTTCCAGGAAGCGATTATTGTCGTGAAATAGCTCTTAGTCGTTGCGTGATGCAGAAATACGGTGTGCAGCAAGAGCTCATGCGCATGGTCGAGGGGGCCGATCGCTGACGTTTCTCTACCGTAACGCTTCGGCAACCTGGAAGGTGCATTCTCGACAACGTAGCATTCGAGCGATATAGTGCTTTAGTGCATTAAAGCGTACGTTCGCCAGAAAACGGCCCTCGCCAAAGATTTCTGGCCTTATGGAGCGTATATAATTCACTAGCTGTATATCTATGTTAGAAGCAAGTTACGCAAAACGCTCTCGGTATGGAGGCGTTTCGGAGATGGAGAGGTGAAGCATGCCAGGTTTGCAACTGATGGATACCACCATCCGTGACGGCCAGCAAAGCCTTTGGGCTACCCGCATGCAGCTCGGCGACATGCTGCCCATTCTGCCCAAGATGGACAAGGTGGGCTATTGGGCTGTCGAGGCTTGGGGCGGTGCAACGTTTGATACCTGTCTGAGGTTTCTGGACGAAAACCCTTGGGAGCGCCTGCGCTCCATCAAGGCGCATATGCCCAACACTGACCTCGCCATGCTTTCGCGCGGCCAGAACCTGGTGGGCTATAAGCATTATTCCAAAGACATCGTGAATCACTTCATCGCGTGCGCGAAGAAAAACGGCATCCAGGTATTCCGCGTTTTCGACGCCTTGAACGATATTCGCAACGTGGTTGACAACGCCGAGGCCATCAAGGCGTGCGGCGGCTGGTTCGAGCCTGCCATTTCCTACACGGTTTCCCCCGTGCATACCTTGGACGGCTATCTGGAGTACGGTCAGCAACTCAAAGACCTTGGCGCAGATTCCATCGCCATCAAGGACATGGCGGGCATGCTCACGCCGTATCGCACCGAGCGCTTGGTCAAGGCTTTCAATGCCGAAATCGGCCTTCCGGTGCACGTTCACTGCCATTACGTGGGCGGCATGGCTCCCATGAACATCATCAAGGCCGCCGAGGCTGGTGCCGCTATCGCGGACACCGCTTCCGCCCCGCTTTCTTTCGGCAACAGCCATCCTGCGGTCGAGACCATCGTGGCGGCGCTTCAGGAAAGCCGTTATGACACCGGCTACGACCTCGATCTTTTGTTCGAAATTGCCGATTACTGGGAGGAAGTGCGCAAGCGCGGCCATTACAAGCGCGGCGTCTCCTCTCTCACTCATATGAAGGTGTACTCGCACCAGGTTCCCGGCGGCATGATGTCCAACCTAGTTTCCCAGCTGGAAATCCAGAACGCATCTGACCGCTTGGACGAGGTCATGCGCGAAATCCCGCGCGTTCGCGCCGAGGTCGGCTATCCGCCGCTGGTCACCCCCATGAGTCAGATCGTTGGCACGCAGGCCGTGTTCAACGTGCTCACGGGCTCTCGTTGGAGCGTTGTCTCCAAGGAGATGAAAGATTACCTGTGCGGTTACTACGGCAAGGCGCCGGGCCCCATTTCTCCCGAGATTTACAAGAAGGTTGTTGGCAACGCGGACGTGCTTCCTCCCGATGTTGCTCCCGCCTCCCTTGCAACAACGACGTTCGAGCAGGTCAAAGATGAAATCGGCGATCTGGCAACGTCTGAGGAAGATGTGCTCATGTACGCCTTGTTCCCCAACGAGGCGCGCACTTTCCTCTCCAAGCATCGCGCTACCGAGCAAGTTGATTTCCTGCTGGAACGTGAATCCAGCCAGACCAAGGAGGACGATTACGTGGACATCAATCAGATTCGTGAGCTGGTAAAAGTTGTCGAAGAATCCGGCGTCGGCGAAATCACCGTTGAAGAGGAAGGCATGCGCATCAGCGTCCGCATGCCCGGCTCTGCTCCTGCAGCCGCCGCGGCTCCCGTTGCTGCAGCTGCGCCTGCCGCTCCTGCCGCAGCCGCGCCCGCTGCCGCTCCTGCCGAGGCCGCTCCGGCTCGTCCCGCGCATTGGGTGGAGGTAACCGCTCCCATGGTCGGTACGTTCTACGCCGCTCCGGCTCCGGGCGAAGCTCCCTTCGTCAAGGTGGGAGACGAAGTTGCCGCGGGCGAGACCCTGTGTATCGTCGAGGCCATGAAGCTCATGAACGAAATCGCTGCTCCTCAGATGGGCACCGTGCGCGAGGTTTGCCTCGACGACGCTACCCCCGTCGAATTCGGCACGCCTTTGTTCTATATTGAGCCTCATGGCGCCGCAGATGCAGGCGAGGGGGAATAGGCGTGTTCAAAAAGATTCTGGTTGCCAACCGCGGAGAGGTCGCGCTGCGTATCATGCGTGCCGCTCGCGAACTTGGCGTGAAAACGGTCGCGGTGTATTCAACGGCGGATAAGGACACGTTGCCGATGAAATACGCCGACGAGGCGGTTTGCATCGGACCTGCCCCGGCAGGAAAGTCCTACCTGGTCATGTCCAACATCATTGCGGCCGCTGTTACCACGGGTTGCGAAGCGGTGCATCCCGGCTACGGTTTCTTGGCCGAAAACGCCGATTTCGCCCGTGCATGCGCCGAGAACGACCTTGTTTTCATAGGCCCTGCTCCCGAATGCATCGAGCGCATGGGCAATAAGGCCGTCGCTCGTGAGACCATGGCGGCGTGCGGGGTTCCTACGGTTCCCGGCTCGGACGGTGTGGTGGAAACGGTCGAAGACGCCCGCGCATTCGCCGAGGCCGTCGAGTATCCCGTTTTGATTAAGGCTTCCGCAGGCGGCGGCGGTAAGGGCATGCGCGAAGTGCACAGGCCTGAAGACTTGGAAGGCGCGTTCACGGCTGCCAAGGCCGAGGCTGCTGCTGCTTTCGGCAATGACGATGTGTATCTCGAGAAGCTCGTGCTGCGTCCTCGCCATATCGAGATTCAGGTTCTTGCGGACGATTTCGGCAATCATGTGGCTCTGTGCGAACGTGACTGCTCCATCCAGCGTCGCCATCAGAAGCTTCTCGAAGAGGCCCCTTCTCCGGCGCTTGACGACGAGCTTCGCGCCGCCATGGGCGAAGCCGCGGTCAAGGCTGTCGAGGCCGTGGATTATCGCAACGCCGGCACGATCGAGTTCTTGCTTGACGAGAGCGGCAAGTTCTATTTCATGGAAATGAACACACGCGTGCAGGTGGAGCATCCCGTGACCGAGCAGATCACCGGTACCGACATCATCAAGGAGCAGCTGCGTATCGCTTCGGGCGAGCCTATGAGCTGCGCCGATCGCGCTCCGTTCTCTCCGAACGGCCATGCGATCGAATTCCGCATCAACGCGGAAGACCCCGAGAACGGCTTCCGTCCTTGCCCGGGCACCATCACGCGTTTTGACGTTCCGGGCGGCCCTGGTATTCGCGTCGAGTCCTACATCAATGCAGGGTCGGTTATCTCTCCGTTCTATGATTCCATGGTGGCCAAGCTGATTGTTTGGGGTCATGATCGCGAAGAGGCGCTTGCTCGCGGACGTCGTGCACTCGAGGAGTTCAAAATCGAGGGCATCGCAACGACCATTCCGTTCCATAAACGTGTCCTTGATGCCGAAATCTTCCAGAAAGGCGAAGCTCGCACGGACTTTTTGGATGTGGCCTTCGGCGAGGAGTAGCCGGAATAGGTCATAAAGGAAAAAGCCCCGAAGATACATGCAAGCGGCGTCCGGTTGGGCGCCGCTTTCGCATGCACCGCGTTTCGCGCCGGTTTGCATTTGTGGATGCCAACGGTTGTGCGTCTGCATGTGGAATGGGATTCGCCGTCGACAAGGGGCACGCCTTCAAGTCGGCACGAACCGCCGAATCGCCGCTTCGCCACTGAGCCGCCAGTCGTGGCCCGGCTGTCGGGCCGCCAGGTCGCCGGGTGTTGTCCCTCGCGGCCCCGTCACCGAGCTGCCAGGTCGTTGCCTTGCTATCGAGCCGTTGCTCTGCAGGCCGCCGGGCCGCTCGTCCATACTATAAAGGCCGTTTGTGCAGCCAAAATGCACCTTTCGACGAGATAGCATGGATTCGCCTCGGACATTCGGGCCTTGCGTGCAAGGTGGCTTGTAAAACACCAGTTCAGAGCCGTGCGCTCGAGCCTTGCGAAAAAGAAGGGGCGCTTCATCCATACTATTTAGGCGTTACGTGCATTTCGCCTGCGCAAACGGACGAGATAGTATGGATTTCCGGTCGCCGGGCCGCTTGTGCGGGAGACCGGGCCGCTTGCGCGGGGAATCGGGGCCGCTTGCGCGGGAGACCGAGGCCGGTTCGCGGCCTAAGGGTGCCTGCGGTTCCGAAGCGAACTGCGGCCTGCGGGCGACCCGCGGTTCGGAAGCGGGTTGTGCTTTCGGTCTCTATTGCACGAACAGGCACGGCCGTTGCGCTTGCTCGGGAGGTCAAGGCTGATTTCCAGCTCGTGGGCTGCTTGTGGTCCCGAAGCGGTTTGTAACTTGGGATTCGCAGCGCGTTTCGTATATTCCGTGGAACCAAGATGGGTTTCGGATGCTGCCTGTGTTTGGGGTAAAATGATAGGATGCTTATTCAACAACGAGCCGAAAGGACCGTCATGAGCGAAGAATTGTATGTCGACGGCTTGGGTCTTGCCCCTGGCGTTATGGAAACTATCGTGGCCATCGCCGCTAAAGAAGTCGAGGGCGTTGCGAGCGTGGGTGCCTCCACGTTTTCCGGCATCCGTTCGCGTTTCGTGTCCAACGCGGCAAGCCAGGGTATCGAAGTCAGCATGAACGAAACCGAAGGCGTGGATATCGCCGTGCATATCGACGTTTTCTACGGCAGGCCTATTCCTGCCATCGCGTCCGATGTCCGCCAGGGTGTTGCCGACGCCGTTGTCACCCAGGTCGGCTTCAAAGTGTCGTCGGTGGACGTGTATGTCGACGGTATTCGCTTTTCGGCTTAATACATTTGATTGAGGGGTTAGATGAAACGACACGAACGCTCTTTGGCGCGCCGTTGCGCGCTGCAGGTTCTGTATCAGAGCGAGCTGCTTGATAAACCGGCCGACATCGTTGTGGAGGAAGGTCTTGTTCCCGAAGATGCAGGCATGGGCGATTATGCGCGCATGCTCATCTTCGGCGTTGCCTCCCATAGCGCGGAGCTTGACCGTACTATCAGCATGTGTTCACGAAATTGGGCGATCGACCGCATGCCCGTGGTTGACCGCTGCTTGCTGCGTCTTGCCGTGTTCGAGCTGAAATATGTCGAAGACGTGCCCGTTTCGGTTTCTATCAACGAGGCGGTCGAGCTTGCCAAGGAATTCGGCGGCGAAGACGATTCTCATCGATTCGTCAACGGCGTTCTGGGTCGTCTTGCGCGCAAGCTGGATGGCGAAGACCAGCAGGACTGCGAGGAAGAAGCCAAGGGCGAGGAGCAATCCGACCCTGCGGCCCAGCAGGAAGCCCCTGCGTCTTTCGCAGAAGAAGAGGCTGCCGTAGAAGGCTTTAAGGATGAACGCGACCAGGCTTCGACGGAAGATGCCATTTCGGCCGAGGACTGCAGCGAGCTGAATGCGACTTTGCAGACGGATTCCGCCGATCCTTCGACGGTCGCTGAATAGGTCCAAGCATGGACGTGGCATCCGATAGGAGTTTTACGGAAATTCGCGACCGCCTAGAGGAAATTGCATCTCAGGTGCGCGGAGACGATATAGCCTTGGACAAGGCGCTCGACCTCTACGATGAAGCGGTGAAGCTCGGCATGAAGGCCACAGAGCTTCTTGAGGTCATCGGAGAGGGCGATTCTGAAAACGTCGATAAATAGGTATAGCGCGCGGGTGCGATTCGTATCGCACCCGTTTGACAACCCTCAACAAAGGCAAGGTCTATGGAGCACCGTATTCTTGACATGATTTCTTCTCCTGCCGATCTCAAGCTCCTTACTGATGAGGAGCTTGGCATTCTTGCCTCAGAGATTCGCGAACAGATTCTTTTGACCACCTCCAAGAATGGCGGGCATGTCGCTCCGAGCTTGGGCGTGGTTGAGCTTACGTTGGCATGCCACAGTCTGCTCGATTGTCCCCATGACAAGCTTCTGTTCGACGTAGGCCATCAGTCGTATGCGCATAAGCTGCTTACGGGTCGTCTCGGCATTTTCGACACCTTGCGCCAATACAAGGGCATGTCTGGTTTTCCCAAGGCCGCCGAAAGTCCTTACGACGTGCATCCTTCGGGCCATGCGTCCGATTCAGTGTCGGTGGCGCTCGGTCTTGCCATGGCGCGCGACTTGCGCGGTGGCGATGAAAAGATCGTCACGATCATTGGCGATGCGGCTCTTTCGGGTGGCATGGCGTTTGAGGCGCTCAATCATGCCGGACAGCTGCAGACGCCCATGGTGGTGATTCTGAACGACAACGAGATGTCCATCTCGCGCAATGTCGGGGCGCTTGCCACCTATCTCGGGCATAAGCGCGCATCGCGCGAATACACCCAAGCTCGCGATGGTCTTCAAAGCGCGTTGGAGGCCAAGGGGGACTGGGGTCATGGTCTGGTCGATTTCGGACGCAACGTGAAAGATTCGATCAAACAGATGATCATTCCCGGAGAGATGATTTTCGAGAAGCTGGGCTTTCTCTGCACGGCGCCCGTCCCCGGCCACGATATCGCAGCGCTCAAGCATACATTGCGCGTGGTACTCGATGCCGAGGTTCCTGTGCTCATGCACGTGGTCACTAAGAAGGGCATGGGCTATGCTCCGGCCGAGCAGCGCCCGGATGTATTCCACGGCGTCGGGCCGTTCGACCTTGCCACGGGCGAAGTGAAGAAGTCGTCTTCGAGCGCTCCCAAGTACACGAGCGTGTTCGGCAAGGCCCTCGTGCGCGAAGCCGCCGCCAACGAGGATATCGTGGCTATCACCGCCGCCATGAAAGACGGCACGGGTCTGAACGAATTCGCCGAAAGGTTCCCAAAGCGCTTCATTGACACGGGTATCGCCGAAGAGCATGCGGTCGCTCTTGCAAGCGGCCTCGCAATCGGCGGCAAGAAGCCCGTCGTGGCAATCTATTCCACGTTTATGCAGCGTGCGGTCGACCAGATGGTCATCAACAATGCGTTGCCCAATCTTGACGTGGTGTTCTGCCTTGATCGTGCGGGGCTTGTCGGTGACGATGGTCCGACGCATCACGGCGTGTTCGACATCGCCTATACGCGCATGATTCCGCATATGAAGATCATGGCGCCTTCCGACGAGGCCGAGCTGGTACACATGCTGCACACGGCGCTTTCGTTGCACGGGCCTGTCACCTTGCGTTACCCGCGCGGCGAGGCGCGCGGGGTCGAACTGCCCGAGGAGCCGCAGGTGCTCGAAGTGGGCAAATCGCGCACGACGCGCGAAGGAAGCGATGTGGCCATTCTCGCCTTCGGGCGCATGGTGCAAGAAGCAGAAGGCGCGGCCGATATTTTGGCCGAAGAAGGCATCTCGGTTCGCGTGGTCGATATGCGTTGGATTAAGCCGTTCGATGAAGACGCTGTGCGTAAGGCGGCGACGGAATGCTCGCTTGTCGTTACGGCCGAAGAGGGTGTTATCGAGGGCGGAATAGGCGAAGGTATCCTTGAGGCGCTTGCGGCCAATCCGCCGGCGAAGGTCCCTCCTGTTCTAACGTTCGGCATCCCCGATCGCTTCGTCAGCCAGGGCAAGATTCCTTTGTTGCATAGGGAGCTCGGCATCGATGCCGAAGGCATAGCGCAGCGCATCCGCGAGAAGCTTGCTTCCATGAAGAGTGAGGCGTAAGCGAAAACGCGTGGCACAATCGACTTCGCGCCAGATTGTGGTTCGAATTTGAAAAGACGGCGACGGGTGATTCCGTCGCCGTCTTGCATACAAGGCACTCTTGAGCGGGCAAAAGACTTATAGGACAGCTGTCAGTCGTGCCTCGTTGGCGTTCGCTACCCCTGCCAGACTTCCATGTCGGCGATGGTGACGCTCGTTACATCTTCTGGATTGGCCAAGACATCGAACACGTAGCTTTTGTGGACGTTCGTGGTGCCATCGTCGTTGGTTCGGCTGCTCGCACCGCTTTCGGTCGCATCGAGCACGGTACCGTCCGAGAGTGTGATCAGGATGGGGAGATTCATAATGCGATCCATCTCGGCTGAATTATGGCCGGACATCTTACCATCGCTTTGCTCTTGCCAGTTCATGACGTCATGTGCCGTGTAGTCGACGGTGATGCCGATAGGGGAGATGGCCACCGATTCGACATCGGCGCTCAGGCCGTTGTAGTCAACGGAGAAGCCGGCGGGAAGGTCGATGGTCGTGTCATCGTAGTTCATTTCGAACTTGAGGTCCCAGGTGCCTGCGAGGCGACGGGTTTGCAGGCAGCGGTAGTCGTTTCGCATGCTGCGCTTTTCTGGCGTTCGGCGATGGCGCGGGCCAGGTCGTTCGTCATGCGTTCGGCGGTTTCTTCGGGAAAGGCCATGGCGTCAAGGGCTTGACGGTACGTTCTATTCATGATGACCTCCAAGGAGACGTAGGTCGGATGTAAGAGGATGCGTCGGGCGCGTTTTACCGACGGAGGGTTTGGCTCAAGCCTGCGATTGACGTCGAAGCGATGGCGTTTTGTCGCTCGCGACGGTTGAAGTCGTGCTTCGATGCCTTGCCGGCGCTTTTGCGGCCGTCAGGCGCACGTGGCGCATGCTTTCTTCCTGCCGCGAGGCTGTCTTCGCCGACTGTGTTTTCGTTCTGATTGGAACCGAGCTCGCCGACCTTTTCTCCAAGCGCCGTGCGCAATTTCGTGCGGCCGCGGCTCAGATGCGCCGCCACCGCAGACACGGTGCGGTTCGTTATGGCGGCAATTTCGGCAATGGAATACCCTTCGTAATAGTGCAGGTAGATTGCTTCGCGATATTTCTCGTCGAGCTCCATCACCGCGTCCAAGACGGCGCTTCCTTCGGGTTCTTCGGGCGCACGGCAGGCGTCGGCAGCTTCAAGCGGGGTCGATGTGCGGCGGTAAGCATTGCGCAGTGCGTCTTTGCAGGCGTTTGCCGTGGTTCGCACTACCCAGGCTTTCTCGTGCTCCAGGTCCTGGAATGCCTTCTGGCGTTCGATGAGCTTCATCAGGACGCTATGGCAGATATCCTGCGCATCATGGGTAGATTTCAGATAGGTAAAGCTGAGACGCAAGATCAGGTTTGAGTATGTGGATACGAGGCGTCGTGCTTCAGTTTCGGGGTCGATGTGCGCAGCGCGATATCGAGGTGCGACGGCGCGTGCGCCGCATTGTTCGTTCATGTGCATGGCGCCCTCCTTCGGTTTCATTCGGTATCCTTTGCAACGTTGCTCGCTTACAATACGAACGAGCGATGCGTTTCTTGACATCGTAGGAAAGAAAAAAAGCAAAGTTTTTTTCAGGAGGTTGTGCAGCGCGCTTGATTGGCCGGCATGCGTCGCAAGCCTGCGTACAGGGCTTCTTCGAAGCGCGTGGTCTCCCTTCCGTCATTATGAAGAAAGGTTCGTTGTGCCGAATTGCGAAATCAGCGAAGTGGACTCTGGGCGTTGCGACCGCGCTGCCTCAATGCAGTGCGGTTCTTCGAACAGCGAGTTCCCTGCCGCCGCGGCCCAAGATGCGTCGAGGAATGAGGCGAACTCCTCATCCTCTTTGGGACGAAATACCGAGTGCAAAACCAAACCGAAAAAGATGCGTCTGGACGACCTGCTCGTCGATCGCGGGTATTTCTCCGATCGGGGGGAGGCTTTGCGTGCCGTATTGGCCCATGAAGTGAGGGTCGACGACGTGTATCCCATGAGCGCGGCTGTGAAAGTGAGACAGGACGCCGATATCTTCGTGAAAAACAGGCGCGCGTTCGTCAGCCGCGGCGGACATAAGCTGCAAGGGGCCATTGATGCCTTCGGACAGAATGTCGAAGGGGCGCGTTGCATCGACATTGGAAGCTCGACGGGCGGGTTCACCGATTGCCTGCTTCAGGCGGGAGCGGCAAGCGTTGCATGCGTCGACGTGAACTACGGACAGCTTGCCTGGAAGCTGAGGGAAGACCCGCGCGTTTCGGTGTTCGAACGCACGAACATCAAGACAGCCTCTCCCGAAGAGCTCGGCGCTCCGTTCGATGTTTTGGTGGCCGATCTGTCGTTTATAGGGTTGGCGGGGCTTGCTCCCGTGTTTGCGGCACTTTGCGCGCGGGGAAGCGTGGTGCTGGCGCTCATCAAGCCCCAATTCGAAAGCGCGCACGACGAAACGGATCGCGGCATCGTTCGCGACGAGGCGGTGCGTCGTCGCGTTGTGGAAGAGGTGAAAGAGGCGTTTGCCGCGCGGGGCTTTCGTATCGAGGGGGTCGTCGAAAGTCCGATCAAGGGCGCCGAGGGCAATGTGGAGTACGTCGTGAAGGCGATTTACGAAGGCGCCGCCTAGCTTTTTCATCCATGGCGCGGTTCTTCGTTACAATGATGCGTTGCAGAATATGGCGCTGCATGCGCTTGAAATGAAGGGAAAGAAGGAGATATGGATTTCGTCGGCATAGTCATGTTCGCGGTGCTGGTTGCGCTGTGCGTGTTTTTCATCGTATGCGGCATACAATTCGGTCGGGGCAAATGGCTCGGGCTTGTCATCAAACAAAAGCCCGCATCCACAAAGGCGCATCCTTCCAAGAAGAACGGGAATGCACGAAAAGAGGAACGCGCCAAGAAGCGTCAGGAAAAAGAGCGCCTTGCCATTGGGGCGAGCCTTTCGTATGTCATGTTCGCCGCAGCTTTCGCATCGTTTTTGCAGATTATGAGTCAGGTGCTTATGTTCGCGGATATTCAGCCTTTCGCGACAATCATGTTTGCCCTTACGTTCGCTTCCTACATTGGCGTTTTCTTCCTCCTTTTCCGCACGATTCGAAAGATTCAAAGGCGTTAGGGGAGCGTCGGTCAAAAGGGCGTTCTGCTGACGTTATGCGCCTCGCGAAGCAAGAGGGTCTACGGACCCTCTTTTTATGACCTGCGACTTTTTATATCTATACGCTGTAAATAAACTACGGTACCATATGGGTGGTATCGTAAAGGAGGAATACAGATGGCCGAGCAGAAGAGAAAACGGGGTACGCTTACCAAGGCTGAGGTCATTGCGGCGGCATACGCCATCATCGATGCCGACGGCGTGGATGCCTGCTCCATGCGGGCGCTTGGCTCGAAGCTGGGCGTTACGGCCATGGCGGTGTACGGTTACGTTCCTTCGCGCGAGATGCTTCTCAACGAAGTCATGGCGCGTTTCCTCGAACGCGTGGATACACGCGCGGTTCGCGGCGAGCAGTGGAGCGAAACGTTGCTTCGCACCATGCACTCGCTTCGCAAGGCGTGCGTCGAGCACCCTCATTTTGCCGAGCTTATGAACAACCCGTGCATTTCCGACGGGCTTGAGCTGTATATGATGCGCCTGCGGGCGATATATCTTGCCCAGGGAATGCCTGAAGAGATTGCCGTTCAGCTGCTAAGCATTGCCGACGCGTTTTTTGCGGGCTTCTGCCTCAGGTCGTTCCAGCGCGTTGAGAAAGGGGAGGAGCCGCCGGCGCCCGACCCCAATGTCCATGGAGCAGGCGACGGAACCCGTTTTGCCACCGAGTCGCGCGTTCCAGGAATGCTTACGGGGCATCGCGCTCCTACGACGCGGATTGTGCGCCCTAACGAACGGTGGCGCCGTACGGTCAAAGCGGGCTATTCTGAACGCTCTTTTGAAAACGGTCTCTTCGTGATCATCGAGGGTATTCGCGCCGGCGCGGCACCCGACCCTTGCGCGTGGCGCACTCCGGTGCAGTAAAGGCAAGCCGCACGCGTCATTCTTTCATGTCGGAAACGGTTGATGCTTTCCAGGGATGCGTCTTTCTTTCCTCGTTACACTGCTCGGCGTGGGAAAGAGAGAAAGGGGAAGTTATGGCTGAGCCGTATTACCGCATGACGGCATCCGAGGCTCTTTCGCGCCTCGATGCCTCTGCGGACGGTCTGTCCGACGAGCAAGCGAAGGAGCGCCTTGAGGCGCATGGCCCCAACCAGCTTGCAGAGGGCAAGAAGAAAAGCGTTGCAATGGTCTTTTTGGACCAATTCAAAGATCTGCTTGTGGTGATTCTTATCATCGCGGCGGGCATTTCAATGCTGACGGGAGATGTGGAAAGCACGGCGGTCATCATTGCAGTGCTGATTCTGAACGCGATTCTTGGCACGGTGCAGTATGTGAAGGCAGAAAAGTCGCTCGATGCGCTCAAGAGCATGTCGGCGCCGGTTGCCAAGGTCTTGCGCAACGGCGTGCGCGAAGAAATCGCAGGTCCGAATGTCGTTCCCGGAGATATTGTCTTTCTGGAAGCGGGCGACATGGTGGTTGCCGACGGCAGATTGATCGAAAGCTATTCCCTTAAAGTGAACGAAAGCTCACTGACGGGTGAATCCGAGGCTGTTGAGAAAAGCGTCGACGCCCTCGAAGGCACCTCAGTGGCTTTGGGCGACCAGGCGAACATGGCGTTTTCCGGTTCGCTGGTGACGTATGGCCGCGGCGTGATGCTGGTTACGGGGACGGGCATGCAAACCGAGATTGGGCATATTGCTCATCTGATGAACCAGACCCAACAGCGCAAAACGCCGCTGCAGCAGAACCTGGACGATTTCTCGAAGAAGCTTGCCGTAGCGGTTTTGGCCGTGTGCGTTCTGGTGTTCGCGCTGTCGGTGTTCCGTAGCCATATGCCGGTCATGGACTCTCTGCTGTTCGCTGTGGCGCTTGCCGTTGCGGCCATTCCCGAGGCGCTCAGCTCCATCGTTACGATTGTCTTGGCGATGGGCACGCAGAAGATGGCCAGGGAAAACGCCATCATCAAAGATCTCAAGGCCGTGGAAAGCCTCGGATCGGTGCGCGTTATCTGCTCCGACAAGACGGGTACGCTCACGCAGAATAAAATGACGGTTGTCAAGGCGTGGGCGGATGGCGACGTCGTTGAAGCTGCCGATGCCTCGACGGACGATCCGGTCATGCTTCGTTTGGTTCGCGTGGGCCTTCTGGCAAGCGACGCCACAACGGACGAAGAAACCGGTGCCGCTGTGGGCGACCCGACCGAAATCGCCTTGGTTGATTGGGGCGATGCCCACGGTCTTCGTGAAGAGGATGCGCGTGTTGAGTACCCGCGACTTGCAGAGCTTGCGTTCGATTCGGACCGAAAGCTCATGAGCACTGTGCATGAGCTCGATGGTTCTTTGCTCATGCTGACCAAAGGTGCTCCCGATGTCTTGCTGGCGCGTTGTGTGCGCATGATGACGCACGAGGGCGATGTGGAGATGACCGACGAGATGCGTGCGGACATTGCTGCCGCGAACGACGCTTTCTCCAAGCAGGGTCTGCGCGTGCTTGCGTTTGCGAACCGCACGGTTCCAAGCGCCGATATCTCGCTTGATGACGAACGCGATTTCACGTTCGTGGGTCTTGTCGCCATGGTTGACCCTCCGCGTATGGAAAGCGCGCAGGCGGTCGCCGATGCCAAGCGCGGCGGCATTCGCACTATCATGATCACGGGCGACCACAAAGTGACAGCCGCCGCTATCGGGCGTACCGTGGGCATTTTCGAAGACGGCGATATCGCGCTTGAGGGAACCGAGCTCGACGCCATGAGCGACGAGCAGCTCGACGAGGTGCTGCCCAAGGTTTCGGTGTATGCGCGCGTCTCTCCCGAGCACAAGATTCGCATCGTCTCGGCGTGGCAGCGTCGCGGCTGCATCGTCTCCATGACGGGCGACGGCGTGAACGATGCTCCTGCTTTGAAGAAGGCGGACGTCGGCGTGGCAATGGGCATCACGGGCACGGAGGTCAGCAAGGACGCCGCCTCCATGGTGCTTGCGGATGATAATTTCGCCACTATTGTGAAGGCCGTTGTGAACGGGCGAAGCATCTACGCGAACATCAAGGCGTCCATTCATTTCCTGCTTTCGGGCAACATGGCGGGCATCATGGCTGTTTTGTTCGCGTCGCTTGCGGCTCTGCCTGTGCCGTTTGCGCCGGTGCATCTGCTGTTCATCAATCTTTTGACGGACAGCCTGCCCGCTATCGCGCTCGGTCTCGAGCCTGCACGCAAGGGCCTGCTCGACCAGAAGCCGCGCGACCCTAAGTCGTCCATTTTGGACGCTCCGCTTGCACGCAAGGTGGTTTGGCATGGTGCTCTGATCGCTGCGGCATCGATGACGGCGTTCTATCTGGGGCTTTCTGCAGGCGGTGCCGCTCTTGCTTCTACGATGGCGTTTGCCACGTTGGCGCTGGCGCGCCTGTTCCATGGGTTCAACTGCCGTGGCGAAGAGTCCATTTTCAAACTGGGACTTTGCACCAATAAGTGGGTTCCCCTGGCATGGCTCGGTGGATTCGTCCTTCTTTCGCTGGTGCTGTTCGTCCCGTTCTTGCAGAGTGCGTTTTCCGTTGCGCCGTTGACGGGTATGCAATTCGCGCAAATCGTGGGTCTTGCGTTCGCTCCTACCGCGGTCGTGCAGGTCGGCCGTTTGTTCAAGATGCTGCTGAAGAAGTAAAGCTTCGAGCAAAGTCACGCATTCAAGGGCGGTCTGTTGTGCGGGCCGCCCTTTTCGCGTCCGGGCACTTTAAGAAGTTCATCTAGAAGCATGCACTGCGAGTGCGACGGCGTCATGGTCTACTGGACCAGGCGGATCGCCGCCATGTCAACAGCGGTTTACATAGAGGCTGTGCGAAATGCCGCCGCGCGAGATGCTGCCGCGCGAGATGCCGCCATACGACGGCGCTCCACGGGCGTGCTCTTTTCGGGCCTCTTCATTCTCAAGTTTTCAGGGGTTGGGGGTGCTGCGGCAGGACTGGACCATCGCCGGTGCGATAAACGACCGTCCCGAGCGAGGGAACGGAGTCGAGCGATGCTCTACGAAAAGGAAGACAAGGAGGGGATCCTGGCGGACCTCAGGGAGAGCGGCATGCGGCCGGCGACGCTCGCCGCCCAGCCCGGCCGCCCGTCCCGGGCGAGCCTCATCAGGCGGCTCGGGGCCGAGGCGCGCGGCGAGCTGCAGGTGCCCGAGCGCAGGGTCGGGGGCCGATGCGAATCCCGCAGCAAGCGGGGGCGCTGGCCCGACGAGACCGTCGAGGAGGCGCTCGGGCCGGCCGCGCAGGGCATGCCGGACGGGGACATGTCGCGCCGCCTGGGGGTCGGGTCGTCGTCGCTCGCCGCCGCGTGGCCGCGCAAATACGCCGGAGGGCCTGCCATGTCGTCGTCGGAAGGAGACCAGCTATGAGTAGTCAATACCCTTAGAAGGCGGTATTCAAGGAATTCGATTTATTGATTTTGCACTTTGACGGTTTCATATCGAATCATTCGGAACGCGATTCGTTCGGGTTCCTCGCAATGTCGGGGTCGTAGGGCTTTTGCCTTGAGAGCACGGCGTAGACCACATGGACGAGCTTTCTGGAGACGGCCACGAGCGCCTCGCGGTGGGATTTCCCGTCGGCGCGCTTCTTGGCGTAGTAGTCGTAGAACGGGGTCTTGAGCTTAAGCTGCGCCATCGCCGCCAGGTAGAGCGCGCGGCGCAGGCAGGGCGACCCTTGTTTCGTTATGCGGTTGTCCTCGGACGAGAACTTGCCCGATTGGCTGACGGAGGGGTTGATGCCGGCGTACTTCACGACGGCGGGCGCGCTGTGGAAGCGGCGGATGTCGCCGATCTCCGACACTATCTGGGCGCCGAGCGCGTGGCCGATGCCGGGAATCGTGAGGATGAGCGGCTCGACGGCCTCGATGCCGTCGCGGACCCTGGCCTCCGCCTCGTCGATCTGCCCTTCTATGAAGTCGATCTGGTCGATGAGCAGCTTGATCTGGAAGGAGAAGGCCGATGCCGCCACGCTGATGCCGCATGAAGCCTTGGCGATCTCTTTGATCTCGTCGGCCTTCGCCCGCCCGAGCTTGCCGCGGCTGGCGCGCTCGAGCGTCCTGGCCAGCGAGTCGGCGCGGATGCCGAGGCACTCCTCGGGCGTGGGGCATCTCTTTAAGAACGCCTTGGAGCTTTCCCCGAAGGTGTTGGAGAAGATGGAGTCGTACTCGGGAAATACCCGGTCGAGCGCGACGATTACTTGGCGCTTCAGGTCGGCGACGCTTTCCTTGAGCTCCTGGTGCAGGCGCGTGAGCTGACGCAGCTCGATCACGGCCTCGTCGCCCAGCTTGCTCGGCTCGAACTCCCCGCAGCGCAGCGTCTCGGCCACGAGCACGCAGTCGATCATGTCGGTCTTCACGCGCGAGCTGCCCTTGAACCGGCGCATCGCGTCGGTGCGGACGGGGTTTACGACGACGACGGGGTATCCCTCATCTTGCAGGCGGCAGAACAGCGGCAGCCAGTAGTGCCCCGTCGCCTCCATGCCGACCATCAGGCCGGCCTTCGAGTCCGCCAAGCCGTCAAGATAGGCGATGCACCTGTCGAAGCCCTCGGTGGAGTTGGCGAACGGCATCGACTTGGCCGCGTCCTTGCCGCGCTCGTCGGTCGCGCCTATGACGTGCTTGTTTTTTGCTATGTCTATCCCGGCGTAGATCATGGCCCCGCCTTTCCGTACGTGGCAGGCCCCTGCTCGCCAAACGGGCTCGCAACCTCCTGAAAGAGATACGGGGTAGCCAAAATTCGGCTCCGCCATCCAGCTAATCCGCGAACCGCCCCGAATGGGGCAGGCTGTCGGTCTCCTTCGCGGGGTCCCAAATGCCCCAGGGCGCATGCCGACATACCTGCCCAGCCAGTAACTGCATCGCATTCTGAATGGTTCGATGGAAACAGTCAAAACGCGATAGGAAGACTATAGGAGGCGGCATGGCGGGAAAGAAGGCCGCCGCGGCGCCCGGGACGGAGCTCGAGAGGCAGCTCGCGGACGGGGACGCCCGGATAGAGGAGCTGCAGATGCGCCTCGACGTGGCGAGGGTGACGGTCGCGGACCCAAAAGCCGGCGACCCGGCGAATCTCTCGAACGGGCAGAAGGCCGCATGCGGGGAGAGATTGCGTCGGGAGCTCGGTCGGCCCCTGTCAAAAGCGCCGAGCTCTTTGACGACCTCGAAGAGCCCCTGCTTCTACGCGCTCGGGGCGGCGGCCGGGGCTGACGCGCGCGGCGGAGGTCGGCGGCCGCGTCTCGCGCGCGTTCGCCGCGTCTC
>OLQG01001032.1_pt1 | contig 19358 bp, 16 predicted proteins | sample 1672221 | NCBI WGS metagenome assembly OLQG01 (sample SAMEA3136660, study PRJEB25190) | human gut metagenome | biome: human gut; feature: human-associated habitat; material: faeces | place: Austria | collected 2013
ATTTCCGTATTATATTTTTACATATTGCTGCTTGATAAATAAGCAGGCCGGCAATGGGCTGAAACAACAGAAAGGAACAAACCGATGAATAAAAAACCATTTGTGACATATGAAAAACTTCAGGAAATTGTAAAAGAGATTCCGACACCATTCCACCTTTATGATGAAAAAGGCATCCGTGAAAATGCCAGAGCATTAAAAGAGGCTTTTGCATGGAACAAAGGATACAAAGAATATTTTGCAGTAAAAGCAACACCGAATCCTTTTCTGATCCAGATTTTAAGAGAGTATGGCTGCGGCTGTGACTGCTCTTCCATGACGGAGCTGATGCTCTCGAAAGCAATCGGCGCAACCGGAGATGACATTATGTTTTCTTCCAATGATACACCGGAAGAAGAGTTTGCTTATGCAGCATCTTTAGATGGTATCATCAATCTGGATGATATTACACATATTGAGAAAGTAGAAAAAGCAGTTGGAAAGCTTCCAAAGAAAATGAGCTGCCGTTACAATCCGGGCGGAATCTTCAAAATCAGCAATGATATTATGGACAATCCGGGTGATTCCAAGTATGGTATGACGACAGAACAGATTTTTCAAGCATTTCGTATCATGAAAGAAAAAGGTGTGGAGGAATTTGGCATTCATGCATTTCTGGCAAGTAATACCGTCACAAATGATTATTATCCGCTTCTGGCAAAGAAATTATTTGAACTGGCAGTACGCCTGAAAAACGAAGTGGATGTCCATATCGGATTTATCAATCTGTCCGGTGGCGTTGGCATTCCTTACCGTCCGGATCAGGAACCGAATGATATCCGTGTGATCGGCAAAGGCGTAGAGAAAGCCTACAATGAAGTACTCGTTCCGGCAGGTATGGGCGATGTGGCGATCTACACAGAGCTTGGCCGTTTTATGATGGGACCGTATGGCTGTCTGGTAACAAAAGCAATTAACGAAAAACATACTTATAAGGAATACATTGGTGTGGATGCATGTGCGGTAAACCTGATGCGCCCGGCCATGTACGGCGCTTACCATCACATTACCGTGATGGGAAAAGAAAACGAACCGTGCGGCCATATGTATGATGTGACCGGATCTCTGTGCGAGAACAATGATAAATTTGCCATTGACCGTATGCTGCCGAAGATTGATATGGGCGATCTTCTGGTGATCCACGATACCGGTGCACATGGATTCTCCATGGGTTATAATTACAACGGCAAGTTAAAATCCGCTGAAGTTCTGCTTACAGAGGAGGGACAGGCAAAACTGATCCGCCGTGCAGAGACACCGAAGGATTATTTTGCGACTTTTGACGGATTTGATTTCTATAAGAAAGTATTAGAATGATACCAGAATTTACAGGAGGGAGTGTGGCATGAAAAGGAAAGGGATTTTTAAGGCGCTGCTGGGACTGATCGCTGCGCTTATTGTGTTTTTTTTTCCGGTATTGAAGTCCGGGGCGGCAGGCGTAAAGTACGATAAAGTGATTTTTGTCGGGGATTCCAGGATGGTGGAGTTGTCTGACCTGGTGGCCAATGACAACATCCAGTATATCGCAAAGCGCGGGATCGGTGTAAACTGGCTGAAAGGCAGCGGATATCCAAAGCTGCAGAAGGCAGTGAAAAAGACAAAAGGACGTAAAGCAGTCGTTTTTTTTATCGGGATCAACGACACCTATCACATCAAAGAGTATATTACGGCTTTGAACAGTTATTATAAACCACTGAAAGAAGAAAATTGTGATGTTTATTACCTGTCACTGACACCGACGACCTCCGTAGGGAAAACGCCGAGCAAATCAACAGAGAGCGTCAGGGTTTTTAATGCAAAAATGAAAAGTGGCCTGAAAAAAGGCATTCGTTATCTGGATATTTTCAGCTATTTTCGCTGGGGGATCAACAGCGTAGATGGTGTACATTACACCGATTCTTCTTATGGCTCGATCCACCGCTATTTTCTTCGCCGTCTGAAAAAGTACGGAACTGTGAAGAAAGGAAAATATAACTGGGAATATAAAGATGGAAGCTGGTATTGTTACAACCGAAAAGGCAAGCTCTATAAGAGCCGTTTTCTGCCGCTTACGAATGGGACCTGTTATGTGAACAGCAAAGGGAAAAAACTGGCAAACCGTACCTTTACGGTAAAAAAGAAAACATATCATGCAGACCGGTTTGGTATTGTAAAAAAATAGCAATCCGCCGGATTCAATCTTCTATCTGATATACAGCGGCATAATCTGAAACGGAAAGATTATGCCGTTTTTTTACATATGAAAAGTGAGAAAAGAACCTGCATACTCTGCCGGAAAGAAAGCCATACTATTCATAGAATAAAACCTTGAAAAGGCAGGAATAAGAATATGAATCGTATGACAGGAGAACAGAGCATCTGCTTTGAAAAACCACCTTATATCCGGTGCAGTGCTTCTGTAGTAGGAAAAAAAGAAGGCGAGGGACCGCTTGGAAACCTGTTTGATCTGATCTGTGAAGATCCGATGCTCGGTGAGGAGAACTGGGAAAAAGCAGAGAGTATGCTGCAGGTAAAAGCGGCAAAGCTGGTTCTGGAGAAAGCAGGGCAGATGCCGCAGCGTGTCCGCTATATTTTTGCAGGTGATCTGCTGGGGCAGCTCATCGCCACATCCTTTGGCGTGCAGGAACTGGAAATTCCGCTTTTTGGTCTTTATGGTGCCTGTTCGACCTGCGGGGAGACGCTCTCTCTGGCAGCGATGACAGTAAATGCCGGCTATGCAGATCAGGTGCTGGCAATCACCTCCAGTCATTTCGGAAGTGCGGAAAAACAGTTCCGTTTTCCTCTGGAATATGGAAACCAGAGACCGCTCTCTGCGACCTGGACCGTGACCGGAAGCGGAGCGTTTCTGTTATCAACCGAAAAGAGTCATGCAAAGATCACAGGCATCACGACCGGAAAAGTGGTTGATTACGGTGTGCGGGATTCCCTGAATATGGGAGCATGCATGGCACCGGCAGCGGCAGATACTATCATCTGCAGCCTGATGGATTTTAACCGGCAGCCCCAGGATTACGATAAGATCATTACAGGGGATCTTGGTTATGTAGGGCAGACGATACTTTTTAAATTGCTGGAAGAGCGGGGATTTGATATCCGAAAACAGCATATGGATTGTGGAATCGAAATTTTCGACCGGGAAGCACAGGATACTCATTCCGGTGGAAGCGGCTGCGGCTGCTCTGCTGTGACGTTCTCGGCGATGATCCTGCCAAACATCGAAAAAGGTAACTGGAAACGGGTTCTGTTTGTGCCGACCGGAGCGCTGCTTTCTACGGTCAGCTTTAATGAAGGACAGACCGTACCGGGCATTGCACATGCAGTTGTGGTCGAACATTGTTAAATAAAAAACAGCAGAGAGGAGAAAACAAAAATATGAGTTATGTGACAGCATTCTGGGTGGGCGGACTGATCTGCGCCCTGTGTCAGATTCTTCTGGAGAAAACAAAGCTGATGCCGGGAAGAGTGATGGTGATCCTGGTGTGCAGCGGGGCAGTACTTGGGGCATTCAATATTTATCAGCCATTTGTCGAGTTTGCAGGGGCAGGGGCATCCGTACCGCTGCCTGGCTTTGGAAATCTGCTATGGAAAGGAGTAAAAGAAGCCGTAGATGAAAATGGATTCCTTGGGATTTTCATGGGAGGTTTTAAAGCGAGCGCCGTCGGGATCAGTGCGGCACTGGTCTTTTCCTATCTTGCCAGCCTGATCTTCCAGCCGAAGATGAAAAGGTGATTGGATTTGGTCAGATGAGCAGAAAAATGGACTGTAAGTATAAAATTTTAGAAATCAGCAGGAGAATATGTGAATAATAAGAAACTATACAATATAGGAAAAACAGAAGATGGCATGCAGATCCAGAAGTATCTAAGAGAAGCGGGATTTTCGAAAGCACAGATCCGCAGCATGAAATTTATGGAGGACGGCATCTGTGTCAACGGACAAAGAGAGAGGGTGACAGCGGTACTGAAGGCAGGGGATGTGCTGGAAGTTTTGCTGGCTATGAAAGAGGGTGCTTCTTCGCATTTGTTGTCGCTTGAAAAAATGCCGGAGATTCTTTACGAGGACGAGGATGTGATTGCGGTAAACAAACCGGCGGGGATTGCCGTGCATCCATCTCACGGGCACTACCTGGATACGCTTTCAAACCAGCTTGCCTACTATTTCCGGATGAGCGGACAGAGAGTGGAAGTACACAGCATCGGCAGACTGGATCTGGAGACAAGTGGGATCGTGCTGTTTGCAAAACACCGGGCGGCGGCTGCAAGACTTTCTGCGCAGCGGGAAGCAGGAGTACTTCGGAAACAGTATTTTGCAATCTGCAGCGGTACATTTGAACAAAAAAGAGGCTGTCACAGAAGTGCGGTCGCGCCGCTTCCCGGCAGCCTGATGAAGATGTGTGTATCCGAAACAGGAAAACGGGCGGTCACATATTTTGAAGTAGAAAAGCAGTATCCACATGCGGCACTGGTGCGTCTGGAACTCAAGACCGGACGGACACACCAGATCCGCGTACATATGGCAGATGCCGGTCATCCACTGCTAGGGGACCGTCTGTATGGCATCGTGGAAGAAGTGCAGACAGAAATGTGTGCACCGCATTTGGGGGAAGGAAAGCAGTATGGAAGCCAGATGCAAAGAGCCGCACTCCATGCCGGAAAAATGACATTCCGACAGCCGTTTTGTGAAAAAGAAGTTACCGTTGCCGCACCATTTCCGGAAGATATGCAGATCTGTCTGGAACAACTGGAAGATGTATTGAAAAACGAACTGGAAAACAGAAGATGAGGTGAAGTTTATGCAGAAATATATTATGGCACTCGATCAGGGAACGACAAGTTCCCGCTGTATTTTATTTGACAAAAAGGGAAGCATCTGCAGTATGGCACAGATGGAATTTACTCAGATTTTCCCAAAACCTGGCTGGGTGGAACACGATCCGATGGAGATCTGGTCCACGCAGATCGCTGTTGCAGCAAAAGCGATGGGGAAACTTGGGGTAACGGAAAAGGACATCGCAGCGATCGGCATTACCAACCAGAGAGAGACGACGATCGTCTGGGAAAAAGCGACCGGAAAGCCGGTGTATAATGCTATTGTCTGGCAGTGCCGCAGAACAGCAGAAAAAGCAGAAGAACTGGCAAAGGATGGATTTGGAGATGAAATACATAAAAAAACAGGACTGATACCGGATGCCTATTTTTCAGCAACCAAACTTGCCTGGATTCTGGATCATGTTGAGCAGGGCAGGGAACGGGCAAGAAGCGGGGAGCTTTTATTTGGAACTGTGGATACCTGGCTGATCTGGAAACTGACAGGCGGTCAGGTACATGTGACGGATTATACCAACGCATCCCGGACGATGCTTTTTGATATACATAAACGCAGGTGGGATACCGAGATCCTGCAAAAGCTGGATATCCCGTGCGAAATGCTGCCGGAAGTAAAACCATCCAGTACAGTTTATGGATACACGAAAGATTGTCTGATCGGAGACGGCATTGCCATTGCCGGTGCGGCGGGTGATCAGCAGGCTGCATTGTTCGGACAGTGCTGTTTCCGTTCCGGAGAAGTGAAAAATACATATGGGACAGGATGCTTCCTGCTGATGAACACCGGAGACTGGCCGGTTATTTCCGGAAATGGACTGCTGACGACGATCGCCGCCGGAGTCGGTGATCAGGTGCCGTATGCACTGGAAGGAAGTGTATTTGTAGCCGGAGCAGCGATCCAGTGGCTCCGCGATGATCTTCGTATGATCGACCGTGCGGCAGAATCGGAAATCTGGTGCAGGAAAGTGGAAGATGCCAACGGCATTTATGTTGTTCCGGCATTTACCGGACTGGGTGCACCATACTGGGATCCTTATGCCAGAGGGACGATCGTCGGCATCACACGCGGTACGAAAAAAGAGCATCTGATCCGCGCGACCGTCGAATCCCTTGCTTATCAGGTTACAGATGTGATTGAAGCAATGGAAAAAGAATCCGGACTGACGCTCGCATCTCTGAAAGTGGACGGCGGAGCCTGTGCTAATGATTTTCTGATGCAGTTCCAGGCAGACCTGCTCGGTGCAAAAGTGGAACGTCCAAACTGCATCGAAACAACGGCACTTGGAGCAGCTTATCTTGCCGGCATTGGTGTAGGATATTTTGAAAGCCTGGAAGAAATACAGAAAAACTGGGCAATGGAGCATACTTTCCTGCCGCAAAAGGAAGCAAGCTGGCGGGAAGAAGCAAAGAAAGGCTGGAAAAGAGCCGTTTCCTGTGCCGGAGGCTGGGCAAAAAAATAATCTTTCCCATGATTGACATTTCCTCACTGATTTGTTATACTGCAACCGTATATAGTTAGCAGACACTAATAAATATTAGTGAGGAAATAAATATGATGATTGACAAGCGTCTGATCGGGATGGTTCCGGAGAGTAAAAAATACGTTGCCGGAAACGTTCTGATGCAGTGGATTTCACTTGCGGCAAATGTGGTGCTGATGATGAGCATCACACGCTTTTTTGCGGCCTTATATGCAAAAAAAGTGACCGGAAGGGACTTCGTTGGATTTGCCATCCTTGCCGTTCTGGCAGTGGCGGTCCGTTTTTTCTGTGCCATCGGTGCATCACGGATGGGATTCCTTTCTTCAAAAAAAGTAAAAAAAACACTCAGAGAAGCGATTTACAGCAAGCTTTTAAATCTTGGTGCAGCCTACAGAGAACAGATCCGGACATCCGAAATCGTGCAGGTTGCCGTAGAAGGGGTAGACCAGCTTGAAACGTATTTCGGAGCATATCTGCCACAGTTTTTCTATGCCATGCTGGCACCGCTGACTCTTTTTATCGTGCTGCTGCGTGTAAATGTACCATCTGCAGTAGTACTGTTTGTCTGCGTTCCGCTGATCCCGGCAGCGATCGCAGGTGTACAGACCTGGGCAAAGAAGCTGCTGGCAAAATACTGGGGGCAGTATACGGCACTTGGTGATACTTTCCTTGAAAATCTTCAGGGACTTACTACATTAAAGATTTATCAGGCAGATGCTTTCAAAAATCAGAAAATGAATGAAGAATCCGAAAAGTTCCGGAAGATCACCATGAAAGTACTAACCATGCAGCTCAATTCCATTACGATCATGGATGTCATCGCTTATGGCGGAGCGGCACTTGGAGTATTCTTTTCAGTGACACAGTATCAGAAAGGAAAGGTAGACCTTGCAGGTGCGCTTCTTGTTATTCTGCTGTCCGCAGATTTCTTTATCCCGATGCGTCAGCTTGGAAGCTTTTTCCACATTGCTATGAACGGTATGGCGGCAAGCGATAAGATCTTTCGTTTTCTGGAACTTCCGGAAGCACCGGAAAACAAAGCAGAATTTCCGGAAAATACAGAGATTGTCTGTAAAAATCTTTACTTTTCCTACGAAAAAGACCGGGAAATCCTGAAAGGCATCGATCTGAAGATACCAAAAGGAAAGCTGGTTGCCATTGCCGGGGAGAGTGGCTGCGGCAAATCAACAGTGGCGTCGGTCCTGATGGGGAGAAACCGTGGTTATCAGGGACAGATCCGGATTGGTGACATAGAACTTTCAGAGATTTCCGAATGCAGTCTGATGCAAAACATTACGTATATCAGCCATAACAGTTATCTGTTTAAAGGAACGGTGCGGGAAAATCTTCAGATGGGCAATCCGGATGCAGGTGAGCAGGAGATGTGGAAAGTCCTGGAACAGACAAAGCTGGCAGCATTTTTGAGAGGCGAAGCCGGACTGGATACAGAACTTGCGGAAAAAGCATCGAATCTTTCCGGGGGACAGTGCCAGAGACTTGCGCTTGCCAGGGCGCTTCTGCATGACAGCCCGGTCTATATTTTTGATGAAGCAACTTCCAATATTGATGTGGAAAGTGAAAACGATATTATGGAGCAGATCTTACTGCTGGCAAAACAACAAAAGAGTGTACTCCTGATCTCGCATCGCCTTACCAATATCACAAAAGCAGACTGCATTTATGTGATGGAAAACGGGGAAATCAAAGAGGCTGGTACACAGGAAGCATTGTTGCAGAAAAGAGGGCTGTATCAGAAAATGTGGGATACGCAGCAGGCATTGGAACATTACGGAAAGGATGGAAAAAACATATGAAAAAAAGAAGCAATTTTACAGTTATGAAAAAACTGATCCATCTGGTAAAACCACTGACCGGCTATATGATCCTGGCAATCCTGATGGGGCTTCTGGGACATCTTTGCGCTTCCTTTATCACGATCTTTGGAGCGTTTGGAATTTTGCAGGTGCTTGGTCTGTGGAAAATATCGCTTAAGCTTCTGTTTTCTGGTGTGGCAGTTTTTGCAGTGCTGCGGGGCATCCTGCGCTATGCAGAGCAGTCCTGCAATCACTTTATTGCCTTTAAATTGCTGGCGCTGATCCGTGACCAGGTATTTCAGGCACTGCGCAGACTGACTCCGGCGAAACTGGAAGGAAAGGATAAAGGAAACCTGATCACCGTGATCACATCGGATATTGAACTTCTGGAAGTCTTTTATGCACATACGATCTCGCCTGCAGCGATCGCCTGTTTGTATACCGTGATCATGTGTCTGTTTATCGGACATTTTCATATTTTGCTTGGAATCCTTGCACTGGCTGCCTATCTGAGCGTAGGTATGCTGATCCCGTTTGCAATTTCAAAGGCAGGCGGGGATGACGGCATGCGTTTCCGCAGCAAATCCGGAGAACTTGGAAGCTTTGTGCTTGACTCCCTGCGTGGTCTTTCGGAGACTTTGCAGTATGGCCAGGGACAGGAACGTTTAAGGCAGATGAACCGCAGAACGGATGAACTGTCCAGGGAAGAGGAGCATATGAAACAGACAACCGGAAGAAATGCAGCGATCACGGGTATGACGATCCTGTTTTTTGATCTGGCAATGCTGTTTGTTTCTGCAATACTTTATCAGAAAGGAAATCTTGGATTTTTCGGTATGCTTATCAGTACGGTAGCACTGATGAGTTCCTTTGGCCCTGTTACGGCGCTCGCAAATCTGGGAAGCACTCTTCAAAATACATTTGCAGCCGGAAACCGGGTACTGGATATTCTGGAAGAAGAGCCGATGGTAAAAGAGATTTCCGGAAAAGAAGAAGTGGAATTTTACGGTGCAAAGGCAGAACATGTGACATTTTCTTATGGACAGGAAACCATTTTGAAAGATATTTCAGTTGATATGAAAGAAAACCAGGTGGTAGGCATCAACGGAAAAAGCGGAAGTGGAAAATCTACGCTTTTAAAGCTTCTGATGCGGTTCTGGGATACGCAGGAAGGAAAGATTTCCATATCCGGAACAAAGATCGGACAGATCAATACCTCCAATCTGCGTGATATGGAAAGTTTTGTGACACAGGAAACCTGTCTGTTTCATGACAGCATTGCGGCAAATCTGAGGATCGCAAAACTGGATGCCACACAGGAAGAACTGGAAGAAGCCTGCAAAAAGGCATCCATCCATGCATTTATCAAAAAGCTTCCAAAAGGGTATGAGACACCAGTTGGTGAGCTGGGGGATACGCTTTCCGGTGGAGAACGTCAGAGACTCGGACTTGCAAGAGCTTTTCTGCATAACGCTCCATTTGTGCTTCTGGATGAGCCAACCAGCAATCTGGACAGCTTAAACGAAGCGGTGATCTTAAGATCACTGGAGCAGGAGCGGGCCGGAAAAACGATAGTTCTGGTATCTCACAGAGAATCTACGATGCGTATTGCAGACGTTGTGTATTCAGTTGAGAGAGGAAGGATGAGCTGAAGATGAACATTCCACACAGCGAAGAAGAAAAAGAAGAGGACTTTCTGGAGTATCTTTACACAGGATGGAAATCAGGCGTGGAGATTCTGCCGCAGCAGGTGCAGATGCATCTTAAACTGACCGGGCAGGAACGGGAACGGCTGGAGAACGGACTGCTGGAAAGGGGCTATCTGAAAAAAAGAATACAAAATGGCGGGTACCGCCTTACAGAACTTGGAAAAATGCAGGGAGAGGAATGTCTTTTGCGTCATCATAATCTGACACAGTTTCTACAGATGACATGTGGACTTGAGGAAGAAGAGGCAGAAGAGAATGCCTGCCGTATGGAGCATGTGATCAGCGGAAATCTTTTACAGGGCGTGCAGGAATTTCTGAAATACGGAGAAACGTATGACCGCGTGGTGCGGGATGTGGATCTGCGCTATCTGTATCAGGAAGGGACATATTCCTTCAGCATGAGCCTTTACCGGATGGAAGAGCGTTTTCCACGTCGCCTGGCAGAAGAGTCTGCCTGGTTTTTAGAAATGGCAGATCTGAAAGTCGGAGAAAAAGAGAGTTTTTTTATCCTGCATGGAAAGCGGATAGCCAAAGACTGCAGGCTGTGGTATCTGGATGGTGAAAAATGGCGTATGGCAAAGCGGGAGCAAGATGATTTCTGGCTGCCGGAAAAAGCGGTTGTCTGCACGGTAAGTTCTGCATCTCCGATCACAGAATGTGATGGTGTGCTTGGAATTACGGAAGGAATCCAGAAACCACAGGAGATGCAGTGCCGGGAACTGAATATTCATATATGGTAAAGAGGTGGAACAGACATGGAAAAAGGTGAAAATCTGAACCGCAGAAATCTGCCGACTCTGCAACAGCTCCGTTATCTGACGGAACTGGAAAAAGAAGAAAATACCCGCGGCATGATCGCAAGAATTGCAGAAAATTGCCAGGTGAGTACGGCACCAGTCAGCCGTTATCTGAAAAGCTGCTGCGAAAAAGGGATTCTGACGGAAGATTATCAGTTTACGAGAGAAGGACAGGCGTGGCTGGAGAATTATAAGCGTATTTTAAAAGAACTTCCATCTTATTTCAAAAGCATCGGTATTCCGGAAGCACAACTGGAACAGAATGTGCGTGATATGGTAGAAAACATTGCCTGCTATACGATTTCTACCATGCTGGCGAATTATAAAAGAATGCAAAGCAGTCATGTGCGGGAAAAGAGAGAACGTTTAACAGAACAGTTTCTGCGGGAAATGCTGCCAGAGAAGATCGAATGTCCGGTTTATTTTATATTGTATCGGAACAAAGATGGCAGGGCGGCCGTCTCCATGGCAGATCATGGGTTTGAAAAACCGGCAACGCTGAAACATAACCGCAGAGGAAGCTGGCTGCTTCTGAAGCGAAAAGAAATGCAGGGATTTTCCCGCATCAACGGTGAGTGTATGACCGGACATCTGGATACCCTGAAATACGATCAGGAAGGAACCCTGATCCAGGCAGAATATAAAGACGGTATGATCCGGATACCGCTCAAGGCATTTCAGTTTCACAGACGGCAGGGTGGAGAAGTGCGCGGTGAACTGTCCGTGACCATGACCTGCAGCGTAGGAAGAAGCCATATGCCGGAAAGCACCGCCGTGCTGGTATTCTGGATGTAGGATCACAGTGTTGAAAAGTCTGATTCCACCTGTGCTTGCACAAAGGTGGGATCAGACTTTGAAACATGCCCAGATATGAGCATAAAAGTGGAGCGTAAGCTTCACGATATGCGAATAGCTGGCAGGATTGCGGGAGTACGAAGTACGGAGCAATCCGTGTGATCCGTGTGGTCCGTGCAAGGAGTCATATATGTGAAATCTGCAGCAGAAGCAGCACAGAATGGATTAAATGTTGAAAATATTTTAAAAATCAAAAAAGAAAAAAAGTGCCGAAATCTCTAAGATTTTTGCTTCATGCTTCTTGGGCATGAATGGGAAAAGAACGCTTGACATGGAAATTGAAATGTGTTACCTAGTTATAACGAAAAGTAGTCTGAACTAACTTATATACACGATCCAAAGATACAAAAACGAAATTCGGAAACAAAGAGTAAAGGAGAATTTTCATGAGAAAAAAAGAATGGTTTCAGAGAGCTGACGTATGCATTGCGGCTGCAGTGCTGACACTGACTGCACTGCCGTCCGTTACCGCATCGGCGGCACAGTCATATACAGGGGCAGCACATATTAGCCAGTTTGGAGAGTATGATGTTGCGGTTACAGTTGATGTGGAAGATCAGAAAATCAAAAACCTTACGATCGAAGGGAAAAATTATGCCGGAAATTATATAGGTTACAATGAGGCGAGACTGAAGATGGCAGCCGATGTCCTGAAAGAGGCTTATGTCGGAAAATCTGCGGCAGATGCAAAAGAGATTGCAGCAGTGGATGTGGTTTCCGGGGCAACCTATTCTTCAAAGGCAATCCGGGATGCCGTCCTTGAGGCACTGGAACTGAAATGGGATGAAGAGGAAAATGTAGTTCCGACGGAAAAATTAAAAGAAGGTACCTACAGCGTTACGATTTCTTATTACACCGATAAGATCAGGCATAGTCTGGTCGAGGACGAGACAAGACAGGCAGTAATCCAGGTGGATGCGGATGGGAATATGACACTGGTCACCGATCTTATAAGCGGCACCGATAAAGAACCGCTTTATATTTATCAGTTTGATGGATATTATGCCGGAAATGATACAACAAAAGAATTAAAAACCGATGCCACAGTGACGACGAAATCCATGTCTTATAAGGATGGAAAAGAAACAAAAAGCATGGATGTGGTATCAAAGGTTGCATTTCCTCTGGAGAATGGTTTTGCAGATATGTATTGTACAAAAGCAAGTATTTATGTGCCGGTTATGAAGAACCTGACCGGTACCTACCAAGGACTTGCCTTTGATCAGGGCAGGTTCAGCGCGGACTGTTATACAAAAGTATACTGGAATACCTTGAAGGCACAGGAAGAAACAATCGCAGATGGAAGCTATGAAGTGCCGGTAACACTGATGAGTGCATCCAATCCGGACAAAGTATCCATGGCAGGAGCGGCAATTTCACCGGCTGCAGAAGTAGTTGTGAAAGACGGAAAAACACAGTATAAGCTGAAGTTTCACAGCATGGATCTTAATCTGGCAGGCAGCACAGAAAAAGGACATCTGGAAAAATTCTGGGTTTATGCAGGTGATACGAAATCTGAGAAAACAGAGGCAACCGGCGGAGATTTTTATAGCGAAGAAGGAAATTCCTATCCGGGAAGCTTTTCCTTTACGCGTGACAGAGCAGGGGAAAAAAGTCTTTATGCCAGAGTTTCGGTTGATGCCATGGCAGGCTTTGATCAGGATGTGATCGTAAAACTGGACTGGAACAACCGCACCGCCGGAAGTGATAACGGAAAGAATAACAATAATAGCAATAATAACAATAATAGCAATAATAACAGCAATAATAATAACAGTAACAATAACAACAGTAACGGAAATAATAGTAGTAATAGTAGCGGTGATCAAAACGATAACGGAAAGAATCAGACATCTGCAAAAGCTCTGGCAGCCGTGAAGAATCTGAAAAAGAAAAAAGGAAAGAAAAACACGCTGACCTTAAGCTGGAAAAAAGTTTCCGGGGCAAATGGTTATGAGGTTTATCAGGCGGCAAAAGCAAAAGGAAAATACAAGAAGATCAGGACCATTTCCAAAGGGAAAACAACAAAGCTTACAGTGAAAAAGCTGAAAGCCAAAAAAACTTATTATTTCAAAGTACGTGCTTATAAGAAAAACGGCGGACAAAAAGCTTACGGAACGTATTCAAAAGTATTAAAAGTAAAGATGTAACAGCAACCGGATGGCGGAGGAGATCAAGATGGTGAGAAAAGTAACAGAGAAAAGAAAAAAGTGGCAGGTGTGTCTGCTGGCAGGCGTTATCCTTGCTGGATCTCTGATTTCACCGATGCAGGGAAGGAAAGCAGACAGGTGTTATGCAGCAGAAGTGCAGGAAGGAACCCTTGCAGATGGCACATACAGCATCAGCGGGGTGCTGCGCCATGCCACACAGGATCAGGATTCCATGGGAAATACAGCAATCGCAAAGCCCCTGACTTTAAAAGTGGCAGATGGAAAGTGCTCTCTGATCCTGGATCTGGTTCCGCTTACGATTCGGCTTGGAAAGAAAGATTTTAATGGATATCTTGCAGAACTGCTTTATTTTCCACAGATTGAAGGCAGTCTGCCTTCTGAAAATGATATGGCAGTGGGAGCGGATATTCTATCACAGTATGATGGCGTTTATGACAGCTACAATGATCCGGAGAATGGTCTGGATGAAAATGTAAAAGGCATGATCTATCCAAAACAGATCGCCATTCCGGTAAATGCGGGTGAAACACAGATCTGGACGCAGGTTTATGTACCGGTGATGGAGGCGGTCAGCGCCGGAAGCGGTGAGCAGTATGCAAAGCTTCAGTTAGACTGGAATACCTTGAAACTGCTCTCGCAGCCAACGGAACCATCAACGGAAGCACCATCGACGGAAGAGCCGTCAACTGATCAGCCGTCAACTGATCAGCCGTCAACCGACCAGCCATCGACCGATCCTGGTACTTCGACAAATGGTGGTCAGAATCAGAAACCAGATAAATCCGGTCTGCATACGCTTCTGCTGTCTGCGACCAGCTTATCTGGAAGAGAATCTGTGTATACAAAAGACAGCCTTGATGCACTGAAAAAAGCGATTGCAGCAGCACAGAATGTATACGACAACGAGAATGCCACAAAACTTCAGATTACAAAGCAGCAGAATGCACTTTCACAGGCGATCATCAATCTGGAACAGAAAAAGCAGACCTCTTCGACAGAAAAAAGTACACAGGAAGAACTGGATATCAAAACACTTTCGGATGGTGTTTATTATCTGTCCGGAAAGATGTTAAAAACAGATAAGCAGTCCGTTTCCATGGCAAACGAGGCACTGGATCATACGGTGAAACTGACCGTAAAAAAGAAAAAATATACATTGACACTGAATTTTTCCGGACTGACGATCAATGGGCAGAAAGGTTATCTTGGCTGGTTAAAATACTATAAAACAGGTTATAAAACAGATGCATATGGTGCGCCATCCGGAAGTATGCAGGCAGTTACGGTGACAAAAAAGCAGAACAATGCGGATTATCCAAAGGAAATTTCTTTTTCAATGATCGAAGAAGCAAAAGAAGATGGCTATGTGCCATTGCAGGTGTTTGTTCCGGTCATGGATGCCATTTCAGCGGGAAGCGGCACGCAGAATGTTTATCTGAAACTGGATCTTGAGGGTATCACACAGGACAAAAAGAGCGTTAAAAAGGAATCAGAAAGTAACCAGACGGATGGCAGCAGTTCAAAAAAGAATACGGGCAGTACCACGGCAGGAAGTACTTCTGCAGGAAGCAAAGCAGTCGCAAAAAGCGGTGGTTCGTCACTTGGAAATCAGGGACTTCCAGGAAGTGGTACAGCATCCAAAGGCAACACTGCCCGCTCTGAAGTGCAGACAGGTGAGAAAAAAACATTTTCTGAAAAAGAAAAGAACACCGAAAGTGCCAGACTTAGCAATCCGGTGGAAGCATCCAAGGTGCCGGAAACGGAAAGTACATCCGGAACAAATACGGAAGATATTCCGAAAAGTGAAAAATCCGGGCATGGTAACCCGGTTGCCGCAGCTCTTCCATCGCTTGGAGCGATTCTTGCAGCAGGCGCTGGTGTGCTCTATAAAATACGAAGCCGCAGATGGGTATTATAGGGGAGGATCATGCGAAAAAGCAGTAAAAAAAGAAAAATAAGAACATACATAGTTTGGCTGCTTCTGTTCTGTGGAATCCTGCTTCTTGACCAGGAGCAGGCATATGCAGAAAGTGGCAGTATCTATACCTGCAGCATCACGGCAAGTTATGCACATCCGGTGACCGGAGACATAGAGGATGCCGGGGGCATGGCAGGTTCCGTTACGGGTCAGGGCATGGTGGAAGGCGCAGTGGGTGCACAGGGCATCCTGGAAGTTACCGATGCGGGAAATTATTACCTGACGGTGCGTTTCAGCCTGATGGATTATGCTTCCGGTCATGAGATTTCCGTACAGAATGTCGGGGAGAATGGATGGACTGAGACGGTGGGAACGGTGACAGCGACGGGGAGTGACAGCAGTGGAAGCAACGAAGATCTTTGTATCGAAGTGCCATCAGAACAGTGTATTCTGCGCTGTTCGATGTATGTAGAGCCAATGGGAAGAGATGTGATCTTTTACTTTTATCCAGATGATTATCAGACCGGTAATCAGACGGATATGAAAGCGACAAAGGTAACAGAAACATCAACGGAAGCCGGGAAAGCACAGAAACAGCCACAGAATCAGGAAACACAGCAAAACGGGAATGAAAATGCAGATCCTGACGGCGGAGAAACTCAAAAAGCTACAGAGAAAGCTGCAGAACAGTTCCGGGGCGCAGAAATGCACGCAGAAGAAACTGCGGATGGCGAGACGGAGATGGCAGGGCTTTCGCTGTCAACAGCTTCCAATGAAACACAGGCAGAAGCAGAAAACATACAGACAGGGACAATGGTAATGACGGTATCTGACTGGATCCTGGCGCTGACAGTATCCATGACACTTTCCGGGTTGCTTCTTCTGGCGGCTGGAACGGGTGTATTTTTTCTTTTGCAGCGACATCCGCAGTGGTGGAAAGGAGACTGGGAGGATGACTGAGTGTAAACGTTTCTGGCTGCTCGCAGGGCTTGCTATCTGCATACTGCTTGGCGGATGTGTCAATCAGCATCCGGATAAGGGGATGTCAGATGAAGGCATAACTGGAAGTGGAGAAGAACAGGCAGTGGAAGCAGCGCGAAAAAAAGTAGAGGCACTTGGAAGGGAACCACGTATCGTTGCCACCTCTCCGGCGGCAGCACAGATCTGCGATAAGCTGGATCTGGAACTTGTCGGTGTCTGCAGCAGCAGTACGTCAGAAATTCCGCAGCGTTATCAGAAACTGACAACTGTTGGAACGGCGATGAGTCCGGATATGGAGATTCTGGCATCTCTGGCGCCGGACTGGATTTTAAGTCCGGCATCTCTGCAAAGTGACCTTCAGCCAAAGTACGAGACGATTGGAAGTGACTGGGCATTTCTCAATCTGCGCAGTGTACCGGGCATGTATCAGTCTATTGAGGAACTGGGTGTGATCTTTCACCGTGAAGAACAGGCACAGGAACTTACCGACGCTTATCAGGAATTTTATCAGAAATTTCAAAAAGAGATTGAAGGCAAAGACCATCCGAAAGTACTGATTCTGATGGGACTGCCTGGAAGCTATGTGATCGCGACTGAAAAATCTTATATCGGAAGTCTGGGAGCACTTGCCGGGGCAGAAAATGTCTATGATGATCAGGGACAGGAATTTTTAAGCGTCAATACGGAAGATATGAAAACAAAAGAACCGGATATCATTCTGCGTGCGGCACATGCACTTCCGGATCAGGTCGCGGAAATGTTTGCAGAAGATTTTAAAACCAATGATATCTGGAAACATTTTCAGGCAGTAAAAGCCGGAAAAGTCTATGATCTTCCTTATGAACAGTTTGGAATGAGTGCAACGTTTGCTTATCCGGATGCGCTGGAAACCTTAAAAGAAATCTTATACGAATAAGAAGGAGAATGCTCTATGAATCAAGATATTCTGCGGAAGCAGAAAAAACGCCGGAGAGTCTGGTTTTCGTTTGTGGTTGTGTTATTTCTGCTTCTGACCGTATTTTTTGCGGCGATCAATACCGGCAGTCTTTCGGTCAGTTTTGGACAGCTCCTTCGTGGCCTTTTTGTATCTTATGATGAAAATGTGGCGGCTGTCTATGACCTGCGTTTTCCACGTATCCTGATCTCCATGCTTGCCGGAGCAGCGATCGCAGTATCGGGTGTTCTTTTTCAGGCAGTTCTGAAAAATCCACTGGCAGATCCTGGAATCATCGGCATTTCCAGCGGAGCGGGCTTTGCGGCAGTGTGTATCAGCACCTTTTTTCCAACACTCTATTTTTTTACACCGTTTGCAGCCTTTTTTGGCGGAGTGGCAGCGTTTTTTCTGGTCTACTGTCTTTCGTGGAAACAAGGTTTAAGCCCGTTGCGTATTATCCTCACCGGAGTGGCGGTGGATGCGCTGTTTACCGGACTTTCCAGCGTATTCAGCACGATGACAGGTGGACAGCGTACCGGGGTGGCATCGATTGTAGAAGCCAATATCACACAGAAAACCTGGTCCGATGTGAGTACGCTTTTTCCATATGTGGCAGCAGGGCTGTTTCTTGCCGTTCTGTTTATCGGAGAATGTAACCTGCTTGCCCTGGAGGATAAGACAGCAAGGGGGCTTGGCATCAATGTCAACCGGACCAGGATCGTGATCTCCCTGACGGCTGTTCTGCTTGCCAGTGTATCTACGGCAGTAGCCGGGACAGTCAGCTTTCTCGGACTGATCGTTCCACATATCGGCAGGCTGCTGGTTGGAAGCGATCACAAAGTGCTGATTCCGTTTTCCGCACTTGCAGGTGCATTTACTTTCCTGCTCGCAGATACGATCGGCAGGACGATCGCTGCACCATATGAAGTAAGTGCGGCTGTGATCATGAGCGTGGTTGGAGGCCCGTTCTTTATTCTTCTGCTTCGGAGGTCAAAAAAATATGGAAACTAATGCGATGGAAGTGAAAAACTTAAGCTTTGCCTATGGAAGCAATCAGATCTTGTCGGATATATCGCTGACGATTCCGAAGGGAAAGATTACAACGATCATGGGTGCGAACGGATGTGGCAAGTCTACTTTGTTTTCACTTATGACGAAAAATCTGACACTGGAAAAAGGAAAAATCCTGTTACAGGACAAAAATATCCGCAAATATTCCTTAAGTGAATTTGCAAGGAAAGTGTCGATCGTTCATCAGCATAATTCAGCGGCAGAAGATATCACGATCGAACGGCTTGTTTCCTATGGCAGGACACCGTATCAGAAAATGCTGGGTGGAAAAAGCGAAGAAGATGAGCGGCTGATCGAGCAGGCACTTCAGGTGACCGGGCTTCAAAAACTGCGTGACCGGGAGATCGGCAGATTATCCGGCGGCCAGCGGCAGCGTGTGTGGATTGCCATGGCACTGGCGCAAAATACAGAACTTCTGTTTCTGGATGAGCCGACCACGTATTTGGATATCCGTTATCAACTGGAGATCCTGGAACTGGTGAAAAAGCTCAATGAAGAATTTGGCATCACGATCGTAATGGTTCTCCATGACATCAATCAGGCTATCTATTTTTCCGATAAGATCATCGGTCTGCAGGGTGGCCATGTAGAGATCGAAGGAGAACCGGCACAGGTGATCACGGAGGAAAGCATACAGAAACTATACGGTGTGCATCTTCTGGTAACGAAAGTAAACGGAAACCCGGTAGTAGCCATACAGGATTACCGGCTTCCAACAAAAGAGTCCCTGAATATCTGACAGACAGAAAGGATACCTTTATG
>OLQG01001034.1_pt1 | contig 19351 bp, 17 predicted proteins | sample 1672221 | NCBI WGS metagenome assembly OLQG01 (sample SAMEA3136660, study PRJEB25190) | human gut metagenome | biome: human gut; feature: human-associated habitat; material: faeces | place: Austria | collected 2013
CGCTACGGCGCCCTCATCCGGGCGAAATCTCCCACAAATTGTGACGCACATCTTGTAGAAAGCCTTTTTCAAATACGCTCTAATTCAAATAATAATAAGCCATCGCTGAAATCCTCTGAATATTGGAAACAGCATCTGCTTCCTTTCCTGCATTCTCAGACATTACGCATAGAATATAATCCGTTCTGGCTCCATAGACAATTCCAATATCGTGCTGGCTTTTATCATTTTCACCTGTTTTATTCGCTACCTGAACAGATTCCTTAAGCCCGCCAGGAATCTTCGTTCTGGTATCCTGATTCAGAAGCAAAGACAGCATCTGGTCAGAATCCTCCTGACTTACACATTCTCTTCGGTAAATCTTCTCCAACAGAGTGCCACAATCCTCCACAGAGGTCATATTACTGCTGCCAAGCCCTTCCGAATCTGTATTCGAAGGCGCAAGCGTATGAAGCACAGCGGTCTCTTTATAGCCCTGTTCCCTAAGATACCGGTTAATTGCACGTGCACCTGCATTGAATTGATTAGAAGCAGTCTGAAGCCTTACCATTTCATTAAAAGACTCATTGTCACTGTAGGTTACCATATTCTCCATAAGCCGAAACAACTTGTCTGCCACAGTCTGACTGGCTGGATCTGCTTTCAGAAGCATCCCCTCAACCATTCTGATTTTTTCCATATTGTCATAACTTGCAGCCATTGTAAATGCTTTTATCAGACTTGCAGAAGACATGGCTTTATCATTGATGGAGAATTTCTCTCCGCTCTTCAGATCTTTCACATAGACGCTCCAGTCCCCTTCCAGTTTTTCCGTAAATTCCTTCACAGCTTTCTTCAGATTTTTGATTCCCGGATTGGTCAGTTCTTTGATGCTGCCATCTTTTTGGATTGTCAAGCCCTCCGGTGTAGTACCAGCTTCTTCCACTAATGCGCCGCTTGATTCATCAAAATAATAATATCCGGAAAATCTCTTTTCTCCCACATTCATTTCCGGGATATAATAAATACCGCCTTCCTGACACACTCTTCCATTTCTGTCAACGTAATACCCGCCATCTAGTTTTATCTGTCCAATCTCTTCTTTTAGAATACAAACTCTTCCGGTACCGGAAATCCTTCCAAGGTTATTTACCACATAAATCCCCGAAACCCATCCGGCTTCCACAGTTCCATCTTCTGCTTTCGGGAGTGCTTCCTGTGAAATAGCTGTAAGATGTGCTTCAGCAGCTTTAAATTTTCCTGTCTCATCGTGATAATAATATCCATTAAACACTGTTCCATCTACAACAAAATGGTCGAAATAATGTATTGCCTGAGCGCAGTCTCCTGAACCGTCTTCATTCAGACAGTAAAAACCGTCACTTTTCAACATATATTTGCCATCACTATTAGGAATAGGAAGTATCTTAGCTTCCTCTGTAACAGATGACAGGCTGCCGCCACTTTCTGATTCCGCCAATACAGTCAGAACTTCAGGCTTCCATAACAGGAGCCCGCTGTTGCTGCACCAAAATGCTGCCCCCAAAAGGACTGCCATTCCAGCTGCTTTATACAGCCATCTGGTTTTTTTGCCTTTTTTCATATTGTTCTCCTTTTAATAAGGGCAGTATAACCTGTTTCTGCTTTGTATGCAACCTCTTTGTTTGCCATGATATTTTTACAGGCTCTGGAATGTGTTTGAAAAGACTTTCTGCAAGATGTACGTCACAATTTGTGAGAGATTTTGTCCGGAATACTCTCCCAAAATTTTTGGAGCTGTGCTTCCACATTTGACAATATACACGTTTTCCTGTCATTCCACTCCACCGGAAAAAGATTGCTGTATTCTCTCTGTCGGAACCGTTCATCCAAAAGGAGAATAACACCATGATCCTCTCTTGTGCGGATTACTCTTCCAGCTGCCTGCAGAACCTTATTCATGCCGGGGTACCTATAAGCGTAATCAAATCCATTTTCCCCATTCTCTGAGTAAAAAGAACGAAGAATTTCCCTCTCATTTCCCAACTGGGGCAATCCGGTTCCCACTAAAATGGCTCCAATCAGTTTTTCTCCCAGCAGATCGATTCCCTCTGAAAAAATACCTCCCATAATGCAAAAAGCTACCAGTGACTCCTGATCCTGTTCAAATTCCCGGAGAAACTCTTCTCTTTCCTGCTCCTTCATAGAGCTGTTCTGACAGATACACTTCACCCAGTTTACAGAAAATTCTTCTTCGTAGACTGCATAAACCTCTTCCAACATTTTGTAAGAAGGAAAAAAAACCATATAATTTCCCTGGCGCTGCCATACAGTCCTCGCTATATATTCTGCAATTTTGTGATATTCCTCATATCCCCTGCGGCTATATAAGGAACTTACATCGCCGGCATTTAAAATACAGCGGTTCTTCTGTGAAAACGGTGATTCTACATAGATTCCATAATCGTCCTGTCTGCAGCTAAGCAATTTCCTGTAGTAGCTCATAGGCAGCAATGTGGCAGAAAAGAATACGGCACTGCGGCCTTTCTTCAGATATCCCCCCAGGTTCACTGCCGGATTTACACAGAATAGTTTCAGGCGAAACAGACCATCTTCTCCATTCTCAGCATAAACTACATAGTTCTCATCTATCAGTTCTGCAATATTCAGAAAATTGCGAATATCAAAATAAAACTTCCTTACTTCATCTTCCAGTTCCACATCCTTATGTGCTTCCAGAAAAGCATCAAATTCTCCCTGAACCTTTAAAATCGTCATAGTTATGGAACCCGTGCCTGGGAGAACGAGGTAATTTCCACATTCCTCCTGCAGTTCTTTCAGCTGTTTATCCAGCTTTCCAAGGGAGCGGTAAAGCCGGGGTGCTCTCTCCTTCATAGCTTTTCGAATCCGAACAGCATCTTCCCTGCAAATAGAAGCGCTGTACATCTCTCTTCCCCGTTCCGCCAGATTATGAGCTTCATCAATGAGAAAGATATAATCTCCACCTGCACCATCCCCGAAAAAACGTTTTAAATGAACCGTAGGGTCAAACACATAATTATAATCACAAATTACAGCATCCACCCATAAAGACAGATCCAGACACATTTCAAAAGGACACACCTGCCATTTCTCAGCCTGCTCCCGGATAGTCTCCCTGTCATATCTGCTCTTCGTCGTCCACAGCTCATAGACAGCGTCATTGACCCTGTCGAAATGTCCCCTGGCGTAAGGACAATGTACTGGATCACATTTGGTTTCGTCCATAAAACACAGCTTCTCCTTGGCTGTAATAGTCACCACTTTGTATTTCATTCCCTTTTCCCGCAGCACTTCAAAAGCTTCCTGAGCCACTGTTCTGGTAATAGTCTTGGCAGTAAGATAAAAAATCGTCTCCCCTTTCCCTTCGCCAACAGCACGAACTGCCGGAAATATGGTAGACATAGTTTTTCCTACACCTGTAGGTGCCTGAATAAAAATCTGACGACTGGCTCCAATTGCATGGTAAACACTGCTCACCATCTTTCTCTGACCTTCTCTGTAGGAAAATGGAAATTCCAGGCTCTGAAGAGAATGATTTCTCTCTTCCTTCCATTTTTTCTGATAACTGAGCCATTTATGATATTCATCCAGAAGTTTCTGGTACCATTCTTTCAGTTCCTCTATGGAGATCACCTCCCGGAACCTTTTCGCCACTTCTGTCTCCAGATTGGCATATGTCATCTGGATTCCAATCTTCGACAAGCCTTCCTGAACACCGTAAATATAGCCATAACACATAGCCTGAGCCTTATGAACCTTCACAGGCTCTTCCAGCTGTTCCACATTTCCATATATTCCTTTAATCTCATCGATCCAGACAACTTCATCTTCTGTAAAAATTCCATCTGCACGACCTTCTAACCGAATGTCCAGATCCTCATAGCTGTAATTCATCCGCAAAGCAACCTCTGCTCTGTAGTCTCCGCCCATTTGTTTCTGAAGCTTCCGATGCAGTCTGCTGCCCTTTAACATAGCATCTTTGTCTATAGTACCTCTTCGGTTATCAAGATCACCGCTTTGCAATATAAACTCCACAAGATTTCTTACTGATATTCGTGTTACCGGATTGTCCATTTCCAATTTACCGCCTTTTACTGGTCTGCTGCCTTCCAAACAAAGATACCTTATCTGTAAGCATTATAACACGAATTTTACTTATCGGCCTATTCTTTCACAGAAAACTCCGGCATATTACTCCGAAAATGCAAAGCAAGCATCTGCTTCTGAAGTTTCTCATTTCTCCTTGCTTCAACGGATATGCTGTCACAAAATGTCTGCCACAGTTCCTCGTACTCTCCCATGTCCCCTACAGCGTTCCCTAGCACCTGTATACGCACCCCTTTTCTCATGACGCACTCCTTCCCTTTCTCATGGCACAACGCTTTCTGCCTCTTCTCATCGTAGATTACCCAGTTCTCATTGGGAAAGCGATTGGAAAAATGAAGAGCCATAAGAGACAGAATATCATTCCCCGGCTGGATTTTCGCCAACAGAAACCTTCCGCCAATCTCCCTGAAACGTACAAAACCAAAATAATGGTGATATTCCCGTTTCACACAGAGTGCCAGTTTCGCAACTCTGGATACATATGGATCTGCCAGTGCCTCCATCACACGTTTTTCACATCTGCCTCCTCCAAAAGCCCGGTGCAGCACATAATAAATGGCAGTTCCCCTGTCTTCATCTGCAGAAGCTGCCGCCAGACAGATCTGTTCGTAAACCTCACTTCCCAGTCTCATAAGAATCGTCCTCATAACTTTACCAGCCTTACTCTGGTCTGTAGCAATCTCCCGATAAGAAGTGAACAATTCCATACTTACAGGAAAACTGGTCTGAATACTCACTTTACAGCCGCCTGCACACTCTTTCCATCCATCATAGACAGCAGAAAAAATCCCCTCCATAGAGTCCTCACATACCAGGATTCTTTTCTCCTGATTCATATTGTTCCCACCTTTCTGTTCAAATGATTCTTTGTATTTTCTGTATACAGTCTTCGGCTCCCCATCTCATCTCCAAAGAGGGATAATTGCTGAAATGCAGCTTCATTCCCATGCTTCCGGCAGTTCTCTTCAGCCAGAAGATTACGGGTAATATAGGCTTCCTCCACCCTGGTATTGTACATCATGCGGCCATTACAGGTGATAAAGTATAAGGCACGCTTCAGAACCACACCAATCCTCTTCAGATCTGCAAAATCCAGGGAATGAGTCCTTCTTGCCCCAATGATCCTTCTTGCAGAGGTATAACCGATTCCCGGTACACGAAGAAGTTCATAATAATCTGCCTGATTGATCTCTACCGGAAAAAACTCCAGATGTGACACTGCCCAGTCTGCCTTGGGGTCCAGAAGAAGATTAAAATCCGGGTGTTTCTCCGAAAGCAGCTCTGAAGCCTGAAAACCATAAAACCGCATAAGCCAGTCTGCCTGATAAAGCCGGTGTTCTCGAAGAAGAGGCGGACCTGATAAGGACATAGGCAGATCCTTATCTTCATTTACGGCGACAAAAGCCGAATAAAAAACTCTTTTTAATGCAAAGTTCTTATACAAAGATTCTGCTACCGACACGATCTGATAATCGCTCTCCCCCATAGCTCCAATGATCATCTGGGTACTTTGACCGGCTGGTACAAACTTAGGTGCATGGCGGTACAGAACCAATTCCTCCTTATTCTGATCTCGCTGCTGCTGAATCTGCTTCATGGGGCGAAGAATGGTTTGCCTGCTCTTATGCGGTGCCAGTTTCCTAAGCCCGTCTGCAGTAGGAAGTTCCAGGTTCACGCTCATGCGATCTGCCAGATACCCAGCCCGGGCGATCAGTTCAGGAGCAGCACCTGGAATGGCTTTCAAATGAATATATCCCTGAAAATGATATTTATTACGAAGAAGGTTTACTGTACAAAGCAGTTCTTCCATAGTCCTGTCCGGACTTTCCTTTACTCCGGAACTTAAAAACAGTCCTTCAATATAGTTCCTCCTGTAAAATTCCATAGTCAGACGGCACACTTCTTCTGGGGTAAAACTGGTACGCACCACATCATTGGAGATTCTGTTTATACAATATTTACAGTCAAATACACATTCATTTGTATAAAGGATCTTCAAAAGACTGATACATCTGCCATCCTGAGCAAAACTATGACAGATTCCGGCAGCAATGCTGTTTCCCATGCCCTTTCCATCTCCTTTTCGATCCACACCGCTGGATGTGCAAGCCACATCATATTTCGCGGCATCCGATAAAATCTCCAGCTTCCGCTTCAATGTCATTGATTCCTGAATAATCATCCCGTAACAAAGCTCCTTTTATGTAATCTGTGTTTCGCATTCTTTATTATTTATTCTTCTCAAATTCAGAACGTTTGTTCTTGTTTTATTTTAGAACATGTGTTCTGTTTTGTCAATATCATAAAACGGAACGAAATTTTTTCTATACAAAAAGAGCCATAAATCAAAGATTACTTCTAACACTCCCTTTGATTTACGGCTCTTATCTCATTCTTTTACTATTAAAGCTCCCGGACGACAGCCAGAAATGGTACATGCTTACATCAGCAAATTCCTGAATACCAGACGTTCTGAATGTATGAGCAGATTTTCATATATGTGAATGCTGCCGACAGGCGACCTATCCACTCAATTTCAAATCTGAGTCAGCACAAAAATATCATAAATTGCTTTCACTGCATTTTCAAAATCACGGTTCTCCACGCCGATAATAATATTCAGCTCACTGGAGCCCTGGTCAATCATCTTGACGTTTACATTTGCATGTGCGAGGGCAGAGAAAATTCTTCCGGCTGTACCGCGGGTGGATTTCATTCCACGTCCTACAACTGCGATCAGGGCAAGGTCAGATTCCATTTCCACAAAATCCGGCTGAACCAGGCGATGGATTCCCGCAATTACCTGCTGCTCCTTTTCTTCAAACTCATCCTGGTGAACATATACTGTCATGGTATCAATACCGGATGGAACATGCTCAAAACTGATTCCCTGGTCTTCAAATACCTGAAGCACTTTTCTGCCAAATCCGATTTCACTGTTCATCATGGACTTCTCAATGTTGATAGAACAGAAACCTTTCTTTCCTGCAATACCGGTTATGGTATATTTCGGCTTACGGCAGGTACTCTCCACAATAAAAGTTCCCTTATCCTCCGGACGGTTGGTGTTGCGGATATTAATCGGAATTCCCTCTTTTCTTACAGGGAAAATAGCATCTTCATGAAGAACAGTAGCTCCCATGTAGGAAAGCTCACGAAGTTCACGGTATGTAATGGTCTCAATCACAGCCGGATTCTTTACAATTCTCGGGTCTGTTACAAGGAAACCGGACACATCAGTCCAGTTTTCATACATATCAGCCTTAATTGCCTTGGCAACCAGAGAACCAGTCACATCAGAACCACCTCTGGAAAAAGTGGTCACAGTTCCATCGTCCTTTGCACCATAGAAGCCCGGCACAACTGCATTCTCACATTTGGAAAGACGCTTGTTCAGAAGTTTGTCTGTCTTCTCTGAATCCAGATTTCCGTTTTTATCAAAACGGATCACCTCTGCTGCATCCACAAATTCATAACCAAGATAAGCAGCCATTACTTTACCATTCAGATATTCTCCACGGGAAGCGGCGTAATCCCTGCCAATCTGTGCTTTAAAATTCTCTTTGATCAACTGGAAATCCTCTTCCATGGAAAGAGCAAGACCAAGCCCTTTAATAATCTCATAATAACGAGATTTGATTTCTTCTAAAACCTTTTCAAAATCACCGCCATTTGCAGCTGCGTCATAACAGCTGTAAAGAAGATCTGTTACCTTCGTGTCCCCGTCAAATCTCTTACCTGGTGCAGAAGGAACAACAAAACGTCTGCTCTCTTCACTTCTGATAATATCTCCGACTTTTTCAAACTGCTCCGCATTTGCAAGGGAGCTTCCGCCAAACTTTACAACTTTTCTCATAATCCTTATGCTCCTCAAAAACTTTTTCTCCATTTTATGAAAAAATTCGACTTTTTGCAAGGGTTTTTTCGATTTAATTCGTGAAAGTGTTAAATACCTCCAATACCTGCAGCTGTTCTCCATCCACTTTAAACTGAATATCCCAGGATCCAAAAGACATTCCGTATTTTCTTTCAGGGTCTTTCTGATACCCAGGTCTTGGATCGTTTGCAAGCACAGCCAGAAGTGCTTCTCTTTTTTCCTCTGGAATCTTCTTCAAAAGCTTTTCCGGAAACTCTACTTTCAGCTTATGATCCTGAATCTGGTCGGTAAATCCGCCCGCTGCTTCTGGATGGCTGTCCACGTAAGCCAGATAAGGCTTTATATCATAAATAGGTGTTCCGTCCATAAGATCCGCTCCTGATACATGAAGCACCGGTCCATACTTTTCAGAAAACTCTACGCTCTCCAGCCTTACACTGGAAAGTCCTATGGGATTTGGACGAAAAGGAGACCTTGTAGCAAAAACGCCCATTCTGACATTTCCCCCAAGTCTTGGAGGACGCACTGTAGGAGACCACTCCTTGCGAACAGCCTGTGAAAATTCCCAGATCAGCCAGATATGAGTATACTCTTCCAGCCCTCGAAATGCCTCATGGTTCCGATATTCCGGTTCAAAAATAATATCCGCCTTTAGTTCCTGTATCCTGCCGCTCTGATGGGGAATTCCAAATTTCGTTGGAAAATCACTTCTGATATGAGCAATTACTTTCATTTCCATTGTTTGTTATACCTTTATCAATCTTTATGTGTGCTCTTATAAACCCGCAGATATCCTCTATAAACAGCGAACCTCTATTCCTCATGTCCGCCGCTTTTTTCTTCCTCCTTGATTTCCCAGTGAAGCAGGAACGTAAGAGCTGCACGAAGAGCAATAATTCCGGCTACAATTCCGATTTCCTTCCACTCACGTACCACTACAGTACGAAGAATCTCACTTCCCATTTTAAATTCCAGTCCCATGGCAAGTCCCCTCGCCAGATAGACACCAGTATCTCCGGCATGTTTCAGCCATTTGATAAATCCGGTAATTCCACTCCAGATAATAATGGCAACTCCAATAAACTCAAAAATTACAATGGCGAAACCAGCAATATTCTCCAGAACCCACTCCATAATTCCAGTTATGGTCGTCATCATAGGTACCTCCTTTTTTCCTGCTGACAGGATACCTTTTCTTGCAGAATGTATTTTCATCGCTGCACAACCTGTAAACAGCAACAGTTTCTTATTTTTGCTCCAGCCAGGTCACCACTTCTGTGTGATCTGTAAAACAGAACATTTCCACAGGCTGGATTTCTTTAACTATATAGTTTTTTCTCGTAAGGAAATTAAGGTCTCTTGCAAGTGTTTCCGGGTTACAGGAAATGTAAACAATTTTCTTCGGAGAGAGTTTTATTACGGAATTCAGGAATTTCTCGCTGCTGCCTGAGCGGGGAGGATCCATAAATACCACATCTGCCTTTTCACCAGCTTCTGCCATTGCCTCCATAAATTCACCGGCATCACCCTGGCGGAAAGATATGTTTACCACCTTATTCTCTCTTGCATTGATCCTTGCATCCCTTACTGCATCTTTATTCAGTTCCACTCCGACCACTTCTCTTGCCTTACCAGAAGCTACCAGACCGATGGTACCAATTCCACAATATGCATCAATGACTTTTTCTTTCCCTGTCAGTCCTGCAAATTCCACAGCTTTACCATAAAGAAGTTCGGTCTGCACTGGATTTACCTGATAGAAGGATTTCGGTGAAATACGGAAGGATTTTCCACAAAGGGTATCACGGATAAATCCCTTACCATAAAGTACGATTTCCCGCTCGCCAAGAACCATGCTTGTATTTTTGTCATTAATATTTAATACCACAGTACTGATCTCTGGATGAACTTTTCTTAATGCCTTCACAAAGTTATTCTTGGATGGAAAAATAGGAGAGGCGACCACCAGTACTACCATTACCTCACCTGTAGAAAAGCCACGACGCACCAGTACATGGCGCAGAAGTCCATATCCGGTATCCTCATCATATGTTTTGATCTTAAAAGACTTCAGCATTCCCCGAATGGTACGGATGATTTCCTGACTCTTCTTATCCTCAATCAGACACTGTTCAATAGAAACCACTCTGTGGGTACCAGCCTCATAAATTCCAGAAATAATATTTCCCTTCCGGTCACGGTCAAATACAGCATGAACTTTATTCCGGTAAAAATAAGGATCTTTCATTCCAATTACCGGCTTCACATTCCCAAACTTCTTCAAAAGCCCCTGTACCTGATTTTGCTTCTTTTTAAGCTGTGCGGAATAAGGCACACCCTGATACTGGCACCCACCGCACTTTTTTGCGTATGGACAGACTGTCTGTGTTTTTTTCTCTTCCATAAATTCTCCCTTATCTTTATTTTGCTTTTCGTTCTTCATAATATCTGACTAGAGCGTGCTCTAGCTTCAGCGCCGCCAACGCACTAAAAGTGCCTACAAGGGCTCCAGCCAGCACATCTGTAGGATAGTGTACTCCCACGTACAATCGGGACAAAGCGATCAGTACTGCCAGGACCATGGCTGCTTTTCCCCATTTTCCAGGAAAGGCTTTATAATATACGCCTGCACAGGCAAAAGATGCGCAGGTATGACCTGATGGAAAAGAATAGTCCTTCAGCCTGGCAACCAGAGGCACAAGTCCCTCCACAGAATCATAAGGTCTTATACGCGCTACCAGATCCTTAAGGCATAAATTCGTAACCACTGCCCCTATAGCTAGTGCCAGAAGTGCGGTTACACCTGCCTTTCTTGTCTTCTTTGGAAAAAGAAAGAGCAGCCCCAAAACAATCCAGAACCAGCCTCCGTCTCCTAGAAAGGTAATTCCCTTCCACAGCCAGGTAAACAGATCACTTCTTAAATACTGCTGTATAAAAAGCAGAATCTGTGCATCAATATTATGTATCCATTCAAGCAATTCCACTTATCCTCCACCCGCTTTCAATTCTGATTGCTGTCTATATATTTCTATAATTTATTTTTATAATGGTTCAGCAGACAGTGTGTAACTGCAAAGGAACTCAACAGCTGCTTTTATTTCGTTATTATAGCGTAAAAGACGGTTCGTGTGGTGCGAACCGTCTTAATTCTTTTTAATTCTTATTCACCTGCGTGATACAGGATCTGCTGAAGATATTGCCGATTCTGCTCAAGATCAGGAACCAGAACCTGCATGCCGTCAATCGTCTGAGGTGTGTAGGCTCCATCCTCCGGAATCCGGTATGATGCAATTTCATCTGTACCGATGTTCATCACATCCATGGCATATCCGGTTATATCCCACAAAGAAAGATCCGTAGTAACCATTGGAAGAACATCCTTAACCAGACCTGCAATATCAAAAACTCCCAGATCTTTTATCTTGGCAAAAGCAGCCATAAGTACTTCCTGCTGCCGCTCTGTTCTCCGATAATCGGAATTTCCAATAGAACGGTTGCGTGCATGGATAAGTGCCTGTTCTCCATCCAGATGGTTCATGCCTTCCTGAAGATTCCAGTCGCTTCGAAGGGGCTGAGGGTAAAGAACACTCTGATCTCGTCCGCAGATATAATCTGCTTCTGCCTGAGTCAGCTCCAGATCTATTCCTCCAACCTTGTCAACCAGAACCTGGAAAACTTCAAAATCCACTTCCACATTTCCATCTATCTTTACTCCGAAATTTTCTTCCAGAGTCTGGTCCAAAAGATCCATTCCTCCATATGCGTAAGCCGCATTAATACGAGTGGTCGAATATCCAGGAATGGCAACATAAAGATCTCGCATAAAAGATGTCAGGCTTACAGTTCCCTGATCCTTATCCAATGTGGCTAGAATCATCGAATCGGAACGCTGACGGGACTCTCCCTCTCTTTTGTCCTGTCCGATCAGCAAAATACTCTTGATATTGCTGGTGGCCGCTTCAGCATCCGTATTCTCTGCCTTTACTGTATATGCAAACGCCGTACTCACAGCCGGGCTTTCCAGAAACAGCACCGCGCCAAGGCAGATAAGGGTCTTCTTCCATATGGTAGATCTCATATATTTGCTCCTATGTACATGTGCATGGTCAAAAAGGAATCTTTCTGCCGGTTCTTTCATAACCAGCAGTCGCTATTGATTACTGTTCACTCCGTTCACAGTAATCATTATTTTACTACAATTGTCAGAACAGCTCCGTTTGAAGCATTGCCATTGGAGTCAACAACATAATAAGTCAGTTCATAAGTACCCGGAGTATTCACATCAACGGTTCCAGTGATCTGAATCTTACGATAAAGATCACTTGTTGAATCTTTATCGTCTTGAATGTCTTTGACATAACTCAGTCTGTCAATCTGTGTTCCCTTGGCAATTTCAACGTAGTAAGTATTCAGATAAAAACGCGGATCCTGAGGGTTCAGCTGGTCAATCTTTTCTTCTTCCCTTTCCTGCGCTTTTTCTTCTTCTGTCATTTCTGGTTCTTCTTCATCTTCTGGATCAGTCTCATTTTCATCCTGCGGGGCTTCATCCGTTTCTGCATCTGTATCTGTATTGTCAGAAGAAGTTTTGGTTTCTGAAGTAAATCCCATAAGATTTCCCTCGGAAGTCATATGATAGGTTACCTTTGTTACATTGTTACTGTTATCCTTTGCAACATAAACAACTGTGACTTCATCCCCTTTTTCATTTGGATAAACATTCTCAACTGTCAAGCTGGCTGAAACATCTCCATCTCTCTTGTCAACAGCTTTTACTCCTTCCAGAAGATCTTCCGTTGTCATATCCGAAGTGTAGCTGTTTTTCTTGCTCTCTGCAATGGTAATTTCCGGTCCCTTGCGATCCTGCCTCATATACAGCCATCCCAGGATTCCGGTCGCTCCTATTGCCACTGCCGCCATTAAAACAATCAACCATTTACGCATATCTGCAGCTCCTTATACTCAATTTCATCAGCGACGTTTTCTTGATTTCTGTTTCTTGGATCTGCTTTCTTTCTCTGAATATGGAATGCTTCCCAGAACAGAAAGTCCAAGATAACGCTCTACATCTTCCTCAACCTTGATCGTATCATTTGTAAGATAAATGATGATCACAATCGCCATTGCAATGATAACACCTAAAAGTCCACCGATCACACCATTCTTCGCAAGGCTTGGGCTGGCTTTTTCACTTGGGATGTTTGCGCTGTCAACTACGTTAACCGCCTCAATATCCATAACTGACTGAATGTGCTCTGCTGCCATATCACGGATAGCATTGGCCATCTCGCTTGCTGTATATGGATCTTCATCAGATACTATGATCGTTACAATACGGCTGTCTGTAGAAGTATCTACCGTCAGTTTGCCAAGCAGCTGCTGATAGGTAATATTAAGATTCAGCTGTGCAATTACACCTTCAAGAACTGTACGGCTCTTAATAAGTTCCGCATAGTCCTTAGTCAGCTGTGTACTGGTCTGCATATCTGCACTGGTCAGTGTATTGCTGTCCTGTTTATTCAGTACCATGATCTTCGTAGTAGATTCATACTGTGGAGTGATAAAAAGCATTGTTCCGATAATAGAAATCACACCCAGAATGATACCGGAAAGAATAATCACTCCCAGCCTGCTAAGAATCAGGTGAAAAATCTCACCTAAATCGATTTCAATTTCATCGTTATTATTTGTAACCTGATTTTCCATTCTTCTTCTCCGTTACCCTGTAATTTTCTTTACTTTTTCTAAACAGATACATCGTTTCCAACGACATCCCATATATAAAAGTCAAAATCTCTCGTTATTTATAATGCACTCCGGATTGCTGATAAAAATCATATCCGCGTAATCCGTACCCATCATTTTTTCAATTTTGTCGTAACATTTGCCAATGTGAGGCGTTCGTCTGGCCAGATCATGACCGTCAGACCCCACAAAATCCAACATTTCTTCTTTAATTACTTTCTTGCAGAAACGCTTGATCATAAAGCCATCCTCACCAATAATACTGTCCGCATTCATCTGAATATAGGCACCCATATCACTGAGTTCATCAATAAAATCCAGACCGTTTTTTACTACCGAATGATAGCGTTCTACATGTGCGATAATAGGATAATACCCTTTCCGGATCAATGCCTGCACCCGTTCCCTGATATAGGACTTTTCGTCTGAAGTCCGAAACTCCGTTAACACATAACGGGAACCTGACATGGTAAGTCTTTCCCCTTTTTTCAGACAGTCTGTCATATCCATACTGGAATGAAGCTCGCAGCCCAGATACATCTGAATACCGTCTTCTCCAATCTCAGCGGCAGCCTTCCTCACACGAAGGAACTGCTTCTTAACCTGTTCCAGAGACGGCTCAAACATATCATATCGAAAATGCGGAGTGGCAATAATGTTGCGGACACCATCATCATATTCCTTCTGGAGCATGCGTACAGATGTTTTGAGATCCTTCGCTCCATCATCAACTCCCGGAACAATATGACAGTGAATATCATAAATACCTTTCATTCGCTTCGCCCATTTCCAATCTCTTCATATAGCAATCTCGAATAATGACGGATCAATATTTTCCGTATTCTCCGTACTTGCCATATTTGCCATATTTACCATACTTACCGTATTTACCATATTCCTTAGTATCTACCTTGTTCAAAATTGCACCGATGATCGGACAGTTGGTCTTCTCCAGCTGCCCCTTGATCTCCTGTACAAAATGGTAGCTGATACTGCCGGATTCGATTACAATGACAGTTCCATCGCAGGAATCCGCCACAACTGCACAGTCGATTACTCGTCCAAGAGGCGGTGTATCTATGATAATATAATCATATACATCTCTTACAACACGGATCATGTCTTTAAACTGTCTGCTTCCTAAAAGCTCTGCCGGGTTCGGCGGTACAACGCCTGAAAAAATAATGTGAAACTTGGGAAGATTGGTTGCGCAGATAACGTCCTGCAGTTTCGCCTGCTTGGACAGGTAGTGGGTCAGGCCCTTCACCTCTTCCTCAACCTGTACACGTCCCATAAGTACGGATTTACGAAGATCTGCATCAATCAAAAGTACAGATTTACCACTCTCTGCAAGGGAAGCTGCAAGATGGAAAGTCACATTACTCTTTCCTTCATTCGGGGTACAGCTTGTAAATGCAATCACCTTTTTGTCGGCACCGCAAAATTGAATGTTTGTACGAAGTGCCTTATAAGCCTCATCCATGGATGAATCAGCTTTCCAGTCGCTAATTTTTACTTTTACCATAATTTCGTTTTCACCTTATCTATTTGTTATCCTGTAAATCTGCCATATTTTCCTTCTAATTTCCCACAAATCACGTCATGGCAGTGTCTGCCTAAATATTATACACTAGAAGTACCGCATTGGCTAGTACATTTTCGAACTAAATATGCACAATTTTTCACAAAAATTTCATATTATTCTTGGTTCTCTTCCTGAATCCCTTCTATATTCTGGACGGATGACCCCTCTTCCAAAAGATATACTTCTACATCAAATACACCGCTGTTCAATGCTTCCGCGTGACTTCCCATATAAATATCAATGCGGTTGTTCTTGATGGCGCCGCCGCAGTCTTCGGCCACATAGACCTGTCCATTGATGACTACTTTAGAGCCATAAGGAATTACAGTTGGATCTACTGCAATAGTACGGTTCGTGGTAGCTGTCACACCTGTGGATGTGATTCCGTTTGCCCACGGACCGCAGCAAATGCTGCACTGGCAGTAATGGGTAATATGGAAAACACCAAGTGGACGAAGGCTGCTGTCTGCGGAAACCATAATCGGCTGTCCTTCAAGAACACCTGCATTTCCCCCTGTCTGAGTAACACCTTCTACTGCTTCTGCAAATACGCCCTCTCCTGTACTTTTATGTATAATTCCTGCTTCTACAGTTCCATCTGAGCTTGCATCTGAAGCTACCTGATTCTTATCTTCATACTCCTCCAAAACAGAGGTTGGGATATATCCCACCTGTTCTTCTCCATTATCATCCTCAAATAAAATCCTGCTCCAGATATCATCAATAGTACCTGTACGGCTGATTTCATCTTCTTCCAGCACTTCACCGATCACAGAACCCTCTTTTCTGCCAGGATAATCTAATACATCTGTATCTGCCGCTACTGTGACAGTATCCTGGACTTCCGTGATCTCGTCCTCGATTTTCCCGGAATCCTTTTTTTCGATAGCTTCTTCTGAAACTGTTTCTTCTTTATTATCAGTATTTTCCTGTGCTGTACCTGAAATGGCCGGACCGGCTATTTCCGCTCCAAGCGCAGAAACAGGCATACATGCGGAAACACATACTGCCATAATCAGAAATCTTTTTTTCATAAATTTATATCTCCTGATCTGTTCAATTTTCCCCTCTACTCTTTGTTTATCATAGCACAGCTATTTTCTTATTTCAAATCCCATCAGGCTTTTTAGAAATTTTTCACATTTATTATTGTAGCTTTTTTGTTTTTTCATTAAAAAAACATTATTTCATTTTTTTCAAAAAAACATTTGACAAAATAGATTTTATACTGTATTATATGTTTTGTCGCTGAGGAAAACAGTTGACAGCAATAAATGCGATAGTGGCGTAGTTGGTAACGCGCGACCTTGCCAAGGTCGAGACCGCGGGTTCGAGCCCCGTCTATCGCTCTGAAGCTCCGATTTAGTCGGAGCTTTTTTGTGTCTGAATCCGCCTTACAAAGCGGTCACTGTCTTTTGTATACTTCATAAGAAAATCCCGCTTATTCTTTCGGAAATAATTTATAAAGGACATCTTATTTTAAACAAAAAAGCCTTGTACAATTTGCTTTTCTATCTGAAGATTCTCTATTGACTCATCTTTCAATAAGAATTTTCAGTTCTTTGCACTTTGTACAAGACCTTTTATTACTTCATTTTATTATTCTGTCCAGAATCCAATATTTTTTCTTAAAACATGTAAAAAAAACTTTCCGCAAGATGTGCGTCTCAATTGCAGGAATGATTTTTCAACTACGATTTAGTGATGGAATAATCTAATTCCGGTAAATGCCATTGCTATATTATATTTATTGCAGGTATCGATTACGTCTGCATCTCTCACAGAACCGCCTGGCTGTGCAATATATTTCACGCCACTTTTGTAAGCTCGCTCAATATTGTCGCTGAATGGAAAGAACGCATCAGATCCTAATGTTACATCTGTCATCTGATCCAGCCATGCTCTCTTCTCTTCCTTTGTGAAAACTGCAGGTTTCTCTGTGAATGTCTTTTCCCAGTTTCCATCCGCCAGAACATCCATATACTCATCACCAATGTAAACGTCGATAGCATTGTCGCGCTCAGCTCTTGAAATACTTTCCTTAAATGGAAGATTCAATACTTTCGGGCTTTGGCGAAGGAACCAGTTATCTGCTTTCTGTCCTGCAAGACGTGTACAGTGAACTCTTGACTGCTGTCCTGCACCAACTCCGATTGCCTGTCCGTCTTTTACATAGCATACGGAATTGGACTGGGTGTATTTCAGAATGATCAGGGAAACTTTCATATCACGCTTTGCTTCCTCAGATAATTCTTTATTCTCAGTTACGATGTTAGAAATCAGCTCATCATCAATTGCAAGCTCCTGTCTTCCCTGCTCAAAAGTAACGCCGAACACCTGCTTATGCTCTAATGGAGCCGGTACATATTCCGGATCGATCTGAATTACATTGTAGTTGCCTTTTTTCTTCTGTTTCAGAACCTCAAGTGCCTCCTCTGTATAACCAGGAGCGATCACACCGTCGGAAACTTCTCTCTTGATCAGAAGTGCTGTGTCTTTGTCACATACATCAGAAAGGGAAATAAAATCACCGAAGGAAGACATTCTGTCTGCGCCTCTTGCACGGGCATATGCACAGGCAAGCGGCGAAAAATTCTGCCAGTCCATATCCTCTACCCAGTAGATTTTTGCAAGCGTCTCTGTGAGCGGAAGACCAATGGAAGCACCTGCCGGGGAAACATGTTTAAATGAAGTAGCTGCGGGAAGTCCGGTTGCCTTTTTCAGATCACGCACCAGCTGCCAGCCGTTAAAGGCATCCAGAAAATTAATATATCCAGGTTTTCCGGAAAGTACTTTAATTGGCAGTTCACTTCCATCTTCCATGTATATTTTAGATGGTTTCTGATTTGGGTTACAGCCGTATTTTAATTCTAACTCTTTCATGGTTATCTCCTCCATTTTATCTTTTAAGGTAACGATTCAGTAGGTACTATTCCGTGAGGCATTCCGTTTTGTGAATATAATTTACCCAAAACGGAAAGCTTTATTTTCAGTGATTCTTGTTGATAATTTTTGATTCATATTTACCAGTCTCGATATCAATGTATCTCACAAAAAGTGAAACCTTATTGTCTTCATTCAGGCTCTCCCACAACATATCTGCAAACTCATCCATGTTATCCGGAATCTGAACAAGCTTCGGCTCACCCTCAAAGCTTGGCAGCGGGTTTCCATCACATTTATAAGTATGGATAAAATGTCCCTCACCGGCCTTTGCATTCTGATATGCAAAAGTGTAACGGTTGCAGGAGGAAGGATCTCCATTATTGCTTTTCAAAATGGACATTGCATAACTGTAAGAGCCGTTCTCCACATGCATAATTCCGGAAATACGTGGTGTATAGTTTGGTGCATCTGGCTCAAACTCTCTGGAACGTAAAGACTGCTCGAAAGTGAGCTGATGATCCATTCCTTCGTAAATAGTGTCTGTCTGGTCACCATTTGTCACGATTATTTTATTTCCAAGTACGCGGACAGGTGCATAAATGATCAGGCTTGGATCTACCAGTTTGGAAGGGTCAAATGCCTGTGTGCGGATTCCCTCGCCATCCTCCACAAATACACGGTTGCGGCTGTTTTCACTTCTTCCCATAATAAAGTAAGCAGTAACTGCCTTCGTTCCATCAGCGCTGCGGCCAATGATGATTCCTCGTCCCGGGTAAGAATTTTCCTTCAGTTCTTTGTCCAATGCTATCATTTCCATGCAGATGTTCTCCTTTCGAAATTTACATGAGTATATTACCGCAGCCACCAGATTTTCATCAATAGTGTAAATGTTGACTGCGTGTATAAAAAAACGCCTGGGAAGCCTCTCTTCCAGGCTGCCCAGGCGGTCGACACAATGATATTACTGCACTCCCTGTGGGTATTCCCACGATCCGCCAGTCATGCAGTTCTTTTTTATACTACAATATTTTTTTCGTTATTTCAAGATGGGAAATCTTTTTCTTTTATGTACAATTTTTTTGTGGTTACTGGTCACGGAGTGACCAGTAACACGCTTCGCGATGCACAGAAATCATGCATTCGCATGATTTCGC
>OLQG01001036.1_pt1 | contig 19331 bp, 14 predicted proteins | sample 1672221 | NCBI WGS metagenome assembly OLQG01 (sample SAMEA3136660, study PRJEB25190) | human gut metagenome | biome: human gut; feature: human-associated habitat; material: faeces | place: Austria | collected 2013
GTGAACATGATACATAATCAAGACCAATCTTATGGCAGAATTCTACTGAAGATGGGTCACCGCCGTGTTCACCGCAGATACCGCAGTGAAGTTCAGGGCGAGTAGCCTTACCGTTCTTAACTGCCATTTCCATAAGTTGGCCAACACCTGTTTGGTCAAGCTTAGCGAATGGGTCGCTTTCAAAAATCTTTGCATCATAGTATGCATTAAGGAACTTACCTGCATCATCACGGCTGAAGCCATAAGTCATCTGAGTAAGGTCATTTGTACCGAAGCAGAAGAATTCAGCTTCCTTAGCAATATCACCTGCTGTAAGAGCAGCACGAGGAATCTCAATCATAGTACCAACTTCATACTTCATATCACTGCCGGCAGCAGCAATTTCAGCATCAGCAGTTGCAACAACAATGTCCTTAACATACTTAAGTTCTTTAGCGTCACATGAAAGAGGAATCATAATTTCAGGAGCAACATTCCAATCAGGATGAGCCTTCTGAACATTGATAGCAGCACGAATAACTGCCTTTGTCTGCATCTTAGCAATCTCAGGATATGTAACTGCAAGACGGCATCCTCTGTGACCCATCATTGGGTTGAACTCATGGAGTGACTCACAGATAGCTTTGATTTCCTCTACTGACTTGTTCTTAGCCTTTGCAAGCTTCTCAATGTCAGCCTCCTCTGTAGGAACGAACTCATGAAGAGGTGGATCAAGGAAACGGATTGTTACTGGACATCCCTCAAGAGCCTCGTATAATTTCTCGAAATCTCCCTGCTGATATGGAAGAATCTTGTTAAGAGCTGTCTCTCTCTCCTCTACTGTATCAGAGCAGATCATCTCACGGAATGCAGCGATTCTCTCTGGATCGAAGAACATATGCTCTGTACGGCAAAGTCCGATTCCCTCTGCACCAAGCTCACGAGCCTTCTTAGCATCTGCAGGAGTATCTGCATTTGTACGAACCTTAAGTCTTCTGAACTCATCAGCCCATGCCATAACACGTCCGAACTCACCAGCGATTGAAGCATCAACTGTTGGGATGATTCCAGCGTAGATGTTACCTGTTGTACCATCGATAGAAATCTCAGATCCCTCTGTGAATGTCTGTCCTGCAAGTGTGAACTTCTTGTTCTCCTCGTCCATATTGATATCACCACAACCAGATACACAGCATGTTCCCATACCACGTGCAACTACGGCTGCGTGAGATGTCATACCACCACGAACTGTAAGGATACCCTGAGCAGCCTTCATTCCTGTGATGTCCTCTGGAGATGTCTCAAGACGTACAAGTACGACTTTCTCTCCTCTTTCAGCCCATGCCTCAGCATCGTCAGCTGTGAATACAACCTTACCACAAGCAGCTCCCGGAGATGCTCCAAGACCCTTTCCAAGTGGAGTTGCAGCCTTAAGTGCAGCAGCATCGAACTGTGGATGTAATAATGTATCAAGGTTACGAGGGTCGATCATTGCAACAGCCTCAGCTGGTGTCTTATGTCCCTCATCTACTAAATCGCAAGCGATCTTAAGAGCAGCTGGAGCTGTTCTCTTACCATTACGGCACTGAAGCATATAGAGCTTCTTGTTCTCAACTGTGAACTCCATATCCTGCATATCATGGTAGTGATTCTCAAGAGTCTCACAAACCTTAAGGAACTCAGCGTATGCCTCTGGGAACTCCTGCTCCATCTGAGCGATTGGCATTGGAGTACGAACACCGGCAACAACGTCCTCACCCTGTGCATTGATAAGGAACTCACCCATAAGCTTGTTCTCACCAGTTGCAGGATCACGTGTGAATGCAACACCTGTACCTGACTCGTTATTTAAGTTACCGAATACCATTGGCATTACGTTAACAGCTGTTCCCCATGAATAAGGGATATCGTTATCTCTTCTATAAACATTTGCACGTGGGTTGTCCCATGAACGGAATACAGCCTCGATAGCAAGCTTTAACTGCTCTACAGGATCTGAAGGGAAGTCTGTTCCTAACTGATTCTTGTACTCAGCCTTGAACTGCTCTGCTAACTCTTTGAGGTCAGCTGCTGTAAGGTCTACGTCAAATTTAACACCTCTGTCCTCTTTCATCTTGTCGATGAGCTGCTCGAAGTATTTCTTTCCTACTTCCATAACAACGTCTGAGAACATCTGGATGAAACGTCTGTATGAATCATATACGAAACGCTCGAATGCTGGATCTGGGTTACCAGCGATCATAGCTGCAACAACATCATCATTAAGACCAAGGTTAAGGATTGTATCCATCATACCTGGCATTGAAGCTCTGGCACCTGAACGAACAGATACGAGAAGAGGATTCTTAAGGTCACCGAATTTCTTTCCGTTAACCTCTTCCATCCATTTTACACCTTCCATAGTCTGAGCCATAATCTCATCATTGATCTTACGTCCATCCTCGTAGTACTGTGTACAAGCCTCTGTAGTGATTGTGAAACCCTGTGGTACAGGAAGTCCAATCTCTGTCATCTCAGCGAGGTTAGCACCCTTACCACCGAGAAGATTACGCATGGTCATGTTACCCTCTTTGAAGGTATATACCCACTTGTTTGCCATTTTGCAATTCCTCCTAAATTTTATTTCTGGTATGGTAAAAAAACCATCCATATACTTGATTAATGTGTGCACTCATACAAGCGCACACATTAATAATACCATAATTTCAGCAAATATCAACTAATTTTTATTATCTTTTCCCTTATGTTTCATACTATTTTTTTGAACACGGACAGACTTAACATTCTTTACTATGACAAATATCATAATTGCAAGAATTGCAACTATCCCAAGCGCACCAATAGCCAGCGGAACGGCCATTCCACTCTCACTAATCATGGTGGCAAGCGGTACCTGCTCATCTGCTATATCATGCTTATTGTCGTTTGCCGCCTGCGGTACCTGCTCATCTGCTATATCAGTATTTGGCTGTGCCTGCGGTGCCTGGATTCCATCCTGCGGATCATTTTGTCCGTCAGGCACTATTGTGTTTGCGGCATTTGCTCCATCTGCAGCTCCGTTATTTGCCGCTCCTGCTGCATTGCCCGCTGCATTGGCTGCCCCGGCTGTATTTGCAGCTCCTGCGGCTGCCTGATTGCCGCCTGCCGCAGTATTGTCATTTGCTCCATTTCCGGCAGCAGCCATGCTTGATGCAGCCCTTGAATATACAAAGTTGAACACGTTTTCTGATGCATTTGACGACAGCTTTCCTGTCTGATTATAGCTGTCCGGAATATATCCATCTATATACAGATATGCTATAACCGGCTTATCGCCCACATTACCATAATAGGTACGGCTTTCTGCAAGCTTATTGCCATCTGTATCCACATAGTTGACTGTATACTCAGCAAGCTCGCCCGGTATGCCATATGCAACAACATAGTCCTGATCTCCCGATACGAGAAAAGCCGACTGTGCAACCGTATTATTGTCACGGCCGCTTAATCTGATTCCCTTTACGTAGTACTTGCTGTTTTCATTAAGTGCCACACTGCCCTGTGCATCACAGCTGATGACATCTCCATATTCAAGACCTGTGACAATTATTTTGTCTCCTTTAGCAGAAACAGAAACCGAAGCCTCATTGCCTGATGCCTTTCGCACCTGCACACCACCGTTTATGCTTCCCTGACCGCCGGCCGAAAAGGAAACTGTGTATGTATATGAAAATGCCCTGACGACATCTGTTGTCTGTGAGAAAACACCGGTTATGACAACAAGAGCTGCAAGAAAATATTTAAGCAATCTTTTCATTTTGCTTAGCCCCCTTTCTGTCACTTACGAAAGCCAGTATCATCAAAATAATACCAATCACAAACACTACAGCTGACGCTATTGACCAGATATCTCCGGTCTTTACCTTGCTTGTTGTAGTTGTAAATGTAGGTGGATTTGATAAAGTTGGATCTGAGTTATCCTCTACCGCAAAGTTCATCATGAGCTTTGCAAGTGTATCCTGATATATATTACCCTGACTCTCTCCGTCAAGCCCTACTAAAAGCTTCACGCTGCCTCCCTCTCCAGGCTCTAATGTCTTTAAATAAAAGAACTTATCCAGAGAGTTTGTAGCCTCATTGAGTCCTTTTCCGGCTGTCGTGGCTGTCGTCTCCTTCTCACCACCTACGCTGGTGCTGCTGTATATAGTGTCCTCTTTTCCATCCGGTCCTACGAAAGTAAGAATATATGAGTATCCACCATTTTCAGCCACCGCCTGTGTATCCTCAAGACTCTTTAACACATCATTGGACATATACCATTTCGTCGAAATGCTGCTGTTATTCTTTATATCAACGGAAAATGTGACAGAATCTCCGGGCTCCATTTGTGAGACAGAGGCTGCTATTTTATTTGAATCGAACGAACTGACCATCTCCTTGCCGGTAAACTCACATGAGCCGGCTGTAGTAGTATTCTCATCTGCAAATACAGTGCCTATCGAACCAAGGATAAACAACATGCATGATAATAATGCGATAAATTTTTTCATATTGTCCTCCTTTACTCTAAGCTAAGTGCCCCGTCATCTGATATATTTACATCAACACCCCACGCACTCTTAATTGCGTCCTTTGCATTGTGTGTCTGTACTGCATCAACAGTTGCCTCCAGCACAAATTGCGCACCATCATATTCATAGGTAGTAGTGATGGTTGTAAGTCCGTTATCATCAGTCTGTGATGTCTGACCCACAATGGCTGCAATATCGCCGGATATACTGATTTTGTCTGTAAAATCAGTGGATGTCTGACCTTTTTTTAAAATAGAATTGTAGTAAAATACATTTCGCTCTGTAGTCTCAGCACTCTTATCCTCTGTCCAGCCATCGTTTGTAAAGTCAATCTGTATATTTGATGGATCAAGGTTTGAAAGCTTATCACCTGTCTCCTTGTCTGCCCAGTAATGCTGCACAGTCACTCTCACATACTCATCTATCGAGCCGCTGTTTTTGACAGCAAGCTTCTCATCGTACTTTTTGTCGAGAATCAGTTTTTCATCTCCGGCATTCTTTAGCATATCTCCAAGCAGCACTCCTGTTGCCTCGCTCCAGTCATCATCCTTATGCTTATAGTCACGCCAGCTCACATCATTGCCATTCTCAGTCAAAGTAACACCGATGGATTTGATGTCAATCTGAGCCAGATAATTATCACTCATATATGTAAGAGTCGCTTTTGTAGATCCAATCGTCGATGCTGCAAGCATTATCGCAGAGGATGCTACAAGTATAATTGGAAGTTTTCTCTTCATTACTCTTCGCCCTCCTCTTTATCATATTGTGCTGTCGCATCCCATTTTGCATCAGGTGCGACACACGGATTGCCATTCTCATCATATGTGACAGGAGCACACTCCTGAACCACAACTACATTGAAGCTGGTCTTTACCTTTTCACTAACTGTGATAGCTGCAACAATCGGCTCGGTTTTGCCACCAACCGGCACTACCTGACTGTAATACCAGTAGCCATCATCTGAAAGGCTCCAGTTTGAGCCTGATGCCTGTATATCAAACTGGCTTGCTGCAATTACCTTTACCCTGACAAAACAGTCTGCTTTTCCTGTATTCTCAATTTCAATAGTTTTCTTCCAGTCCTTAAACTTCTCCTTGACATCAGTTGTAGGACCGATATCTACTGAGATACCGCCCTTTGCCGTAGCATAGGTTGTAAAATATGCCAGTGTCGGTTTAACTGAAACACCACAGACAATGAGTGTAGCAGCAAAGGCTGCACATACAAGAATACGGTGATTTCTATTAAGTTTTTTACAAGACTCTGATAATTTTTTCATTAATTCTGCACCCATTCCCATCCGGTTCCGTCATACTCAAAATGGTTTACGACACCGGTACTATAAATCAATTTGTCGTTGTAATCGTTTGTGAAATCAACATCTGCGGTCTCACCGGCCACAATCTGTGTCTCTATGCTGTCTGAGGAAGTCACCTGATAACTGCCAGCGGCATATACCTCCTTTACTATCACCCTTGACCCTGCCGGAATATTGTCAATAACTACGCTCTTAGCCCCTGTACTGTCAAATCTGATTGATGCGATATCGGAAAACACCACATTACCATCCCTGTCGTAGGCCTCAACATCAAATGCAAACACCGGCTCACCAAGTGCTGTATTGTATGTCTTTAATGTTTTATTAATCTGTAAGCTTCCCATAAGCCCGGTCTGTTCAGGCTTCAGCTCGATATCGATATCATCATATATCCATGAATCTGAGCCGCTTCCTGTCATAGCAAACTCATTATTAGGAGCCGAAACCAGATAAGGCACAAATGTGTATCCAAATCTTGCCGAATTAGCCGGCTTTGCATACACCAGATACAGTCCCGTCTTAACGCCTGTGACGTTTCCCCTTCCGTTTGAAACATCTATTACCTCATCTGCTGTCAAAGAACCTTTGTCTGCAATGTCCGCAGCTGTCTTTGCCATCTTTTCCCAGTCATCTGCGGTAGTTTTACTGCTGACATCTGATATAGATTTAGCCAGCTCATCAAACTGCTTCGTTGCAGTGTATACATCGTTCTCATCTACATCTGCCACTCTATAAAGCTCTACGGGAAAATCCACAGTATACAAATCCTCCCATGTATCGGGGATATCAACTGTTATAGAGCATTTCTTATCAATATCAATATGCGTCCTTGCAAAAATGCTTCCACATGGCAGAGAAAACAAGGCTATCGCTGCTATAGCTATACTGACAGCTCTTTTTAAACTATTGTGCATTTTTCCTCCTTCCTGATTCTATCTGAATCTATACAATATCGTTTTACTAAGTATCTTACAAATTATAATATACAAAACCAGAAACAGAATGCCAAGCACTATGGCTTCATGTAACGGCTGTACCTGCTTTACATCCTCGACAATAAGTCCCTGTGCATCATTTGCAATCCTGTGCCCCCTGATAAGAAGCCTGTGGGAATTCACTCCATACGGTGTACATGTGATAAGTGTACAGTAATCCTGCCCTTCCTCAATCTTTAAGTCATTAAGCTCATCAGGTAAAACAATCCTTATCTGATCAACCTCGTAGGTCAGTGTCTCGCCAAGCACATACAGCTTAAATGTGTCACCCTCCGCCATCTGGTCAATATCCGTAAATAGCTTAGATGACGTAAGTCCTCTGTGTCCTGAAACAGCACAATGTGTGCTTGCTCCGCCAACCGGAAGCGATGTGCCCTCGATATGGCCAACACCTATCTGAAGTATTGTATTGTCTGTGCCGTGGTAAATCGGCAATGAGACATTGATGGACGGAATCTCAACATAGCCCATGACTCCTGTGCCAGATACATCAAGTAGGCTTTCATACTCTGCTCTGTCCGAATCAGACATATCATATCTGTCCTGCTTGCTTAAAAGCCTTTCATTGTAAGCCTCTGCCGCCTGTCTCATTTCTTCAAGCTTTTGTTCATCTGTATTGTCTACTGCATCGACATAGCTTGCGATTGCCCTTGACTGATGGAATGAATTCCAGTAATCACTCACCGTCGGGTATAGCAGTAAGGACAGTCCTGCAAGAAACACTATGACAAACAAAATAGTTGATAATTTTCTTCTCATAGCACTCTCCTTACTGTTATCATTTGCATAATATAATTATGCCTATTGTAACTGCCACGAACCACTAAAGTGGCTCATGGCAGATATATTTTATCATAAAATGATTATTATTTAACACGCTTCTTTGTTACAAGAACAATTCCGCCACCGACTACTAATATAGCACCGATTACATAAATTGCAACACGTCCGGCACCACCAGTTGAAGGAAGGACTGAGCCCTTAAAGTTCTGTACAGGTGTGCTTAAGCTGCCCTCAGCTTTATCAGCTTTAAGTGTAATATTACCGGTCACCTTATCTCCGCTTAATGACTTAAGCTCAGGAGCATCAGACACAATTGAATGATCTGCCTTGATTGTGAATGCAATATCTTTTGCAGTGTTGTAGCTATCAGGAGTCTTTGTCTCCTTAAGTACGTAATCACCGTCATCAAGACCGCTGAATGTGAAGACATCATTCTTATCACCGGAAATTACCGCTTTGATTTCTTTGTCTGCTTCACCTTTAATCTTTTTGTAAAGAGTAAACTCTGCACCATCGAGTGCTTCGTTCTTCTCATTTACCTTGTTGATTATAACCTTGTATGTAAATACGATTACTGTATCCTCCGGAGTCTCACCTTTGTCTCCCTCACCACCATTGTTAGGGTTGTTAGAGAACTCAAGCTTTACCTTATTTGGGTTTCCTTTTGAACCGATAACAGCATTCTTATTGAGAGTTGCTTTGTACTCAACTACAATCGTATCACCATTTTTAGCTTCAAATCCCTTTGCTAAAATATTGTCACATGTAAAAGTAAGCTTTTTGCCAGCTGCGTCATAATTTGTTTTAAAGAATGATGTAACATCCTTATTACCTAATTTGACAGTAACAGTTCCTTCATTGAAATCAAGTCCCTGTGAAAGAGTATCATCAAATTTAAGGTAATATGACTTATATGACTCAACATTTGCAGGTAATTTAGCTGTAAGCTGGAATGGAACTACATCTCCGATATCATAATCGGCTGAATCCTGCCATTCTGTTGTATCACCTGTTGTGTCGTTTGTGTCTTTTACTTTCTTCTCAACAGAAGGTACATCTGTCTTAGGTGTGATTGTTGTATCAGCAACGATATTGAGGATATACTCTGTGTAAGCCTCGTCACCTTTTAAAGAGCTATCCTTATCCTTGATAAGATAGTAACCAGGCTCAAGTCCTGTAATCTCAGCTTTTGCATTGTCCTGTGTTACTGAAACAGAACCTGCTACTGTAGTGCTTAAAACTGATGCAATTTTCTGTGCCTCTGCCTTAATATCTGAAGAGTTCATTCCTGAAAGCTTCTCTACATAAGCTTTTGCATCATTAGCAAGATCTGTCTTTTTGTCTGCCTTGATACCGGTACCCCAGTCAACGTTTGAAAGTGTTGTCTGTGATTTTGAAAGATCTCCCTTTAAAATCTGGTAAGCCTCATAAGTGTGGCCTGCCTTGGCCTCATTAACCGTGATGGTAAATGTTTTTTTTGCGCCTTCGCCCTCAGCAAATACTGTAACGCTCATTGCAAGTGTAAGTATCATTGCAAGAACAAAAGCAATGCTTCTTTTGATTGTTTTCATATCGCATTCTCCTTTTTTATAATGTTTTATGTTTTTTATAGAAAAGTGTTATTACAGCTATTGCTATAAGCACAGCTCCACTTAACATATACAACCATCTGTTACCGCTTCCACCTGTTTCCGGAAGCTCATACTCTATGAGTTTGTTTGTAATCTCAACAGTACCGGACTCTATTGCATTGGCGCTGCCCGGTGCAACGTTTGCATCGGTCTTTGTGATTTGTGTACCATTTATATCCTTAAATATATATGAAACATCATAGCCTGACATACTGTTGTTCTGATTTATTCCAACCTCTGTCACATAATATTTATATGTGGTACCGGTCAGAATACCATTTTCATCTACACTCTGTAATGGCAGATTTTTAAATACATATGACCATTCACCTGCCGAATCAGCTGTCAACTCAACCGGATTGCCATACTTCTTATCATTACCAGCCGAATCCACCTGATGCAGCTGCAGAAAGATCTTTCCATCAGTCTTATCTAACGGATTATTCTTAGAATCAGTCCATTTTTTATCAACTGAAATGCTGGTGGTTGCAACTGCTACATCCTCGTAATAGTACGGTGTATTTACCTTTGCCATATCACTTCCCTGTAATGAGCTGTTTTCAGCTACAACAGGATGTGCTGAGTTATCTGCACTGAAATAGAAATACTCCTTATGTGGCTCTGCCGAGAGTAAATAACCTTCCGGAGCCTTTGTCTCAACTATATAATACTGAGTATTATACTCCAGATTGTCAGTACTCATACTGATATCAATTCTGCCGTTCTCATCGGTGGTATACTCACCTAACGACGCATAAGAACCATCCGATGTGTATCCAAACAGCTCAAACTCAGCGCCTTTAAGCAACCTGCCATAATCAGCCTTATCTACCTTATACAAGGTAAATGTATTGCTCTTAATTACTCCGGCAGAGGATTTAGACTCTTTGTAAACAGTATTGTTATCCTTACGGTCTTCTCCCTTTTCAATGCCTTCAAGCTTTGCTGTATTGCTGACATTCATTATAATCGGACTGTATTCACCATGGGTACCAATAACCTGTGCATTGACCTGATAAGTATATGTCAGCATAATGGCTTTACCGTCAGGTATATCTGCTTTTATGGTTCTATATGAATCGGCGCTCCAATCATAGGTACCATCCTGTGTACTGTAATTCCACTTACATTCATCTATCGTTTCTCCCTGCTTATAAGTTCCATCGCTTTGCTTAATAGCTTCTCTAAACTGAACTGTAGCCGGCATTAAATCGATATACCATAATGTCTGAATACCATTGCCATATGTGCGTGTCGTAAATTTAAGCACATCTGTCAGCTTTAATGTATCGCTATCAGGCAGATAGTCCTTGCCATCAGGGTTTATTATAACCGTATAACGCAGCCTGTGATTGTCTTCATCCCACTTGTAGTTCTTGGAAATAACCTTATCCCCCTCAGTAGGATTATCACCGCCCGATTCGTCAGGCTTTGACATGGTCTGTGTCTGAGAAGCCGATCCGATTTCGCTGTTTGTATTTGATGATGCTGTGGCTGTATTCTTATAATCCACTCTTTTACCGGCTTCAAAATTCTCAAAATCATCTATCGTGCACTTGTATACTACATATATGTGAGAGTTCTCATTCCAGCCATGTATTTCTGTATTGGCTTTATCAGGCTTTATAACTCTTGTAACCACGGTATTTGTGCTTTTATCAAGCGTTGTGCCGGTTTGAATTCCGTTTATGAACCAGTCGCCGTCAGTTACGGTATGCAATGTGCCTTCAAAGTCAGGATATGTAAAGCCCTCCTGATTAGTATAGGCTAGCATTATCTTTACACTCTGCAGTGTAACACCCTCCGGAAGCTTATCAGTGATAGTATACTCTGTAGCATCAGCATCCATAAGTACATCAACGCGCCATGTGAGTGTTCCATCACTTTCTGTGGTTTTCAAATATGTCTGACCTGTTTTACCGTTTCCATCAGTCTTTTCAATCTTTGATGTCGTATGGCTATAAGATGCAGATGCACTTGAATTTAAAGCTTCAAACTTATTCACATATTCAACTCTTCCACTCGGTGTTGTATCGGCGGTTGTGCTGTATGTAAATACGACTGTCTTTTCACTGCTGCTTGTCGGATAATCCTTATTAAAGCTGATATTTACCGAGGTAAATCTGTAGTCATCAGATTCGGATACTTCATTAAATTTTGCCGTTTTTGACTTATTATTCCTATCCAAATATTTAACAGTAATGTCACCGATATATACATCAAATTCTTTCTTTACCTGACTTACAAAATCATTCATCTGGGTATAAGTCATGTAATGATAATTCTTCTGGGATTTGGATGACATTGTATCAGCAATGCCAAACGCCTTAGGAAATCCCGATGCCGGAATTGTAAACTTAGCCTCCCATTTTAAAGTATACAGACTGTTATCTGTCTTTTGAGCTTCAACAAGCTTCTTTGTAATATCCTGCTTTGTTTTTGGAACATTTACACTTGAAGAGCTGTCATATGACTTATCATCCTTAGTGAGAGTAGCCTTATTATTAAATTTCTGGTCATCAAATGTCTGCAATGCATCTGTATAGTATTTGACAGTATACTTATTGCAGTTCTTGTTACCATCTGTAGAATTAAATGTAACCGATGTCACCTTGCCACTGCTGTCTTTGTTAATTGTATACCCGTCACTAGGTGATATATCAATGTCTGTAATCTTATCAAACATATCATCTGTCAGGACAGCTCCAGCAATATCCTCACAGGTTTTATTTACTGTAACCGTCCAGATAATCCGGTTATTAGTCTTATCGTATTTACCGGATTTTTCTATAAGATTTTTGTAATACTTTACATAGCTGCTTGACGTATCTATGACAGTTTCTTTTGAATTTTGGTCTGTTGATTTACCTGTAACGAAATTAGTTGCCTGCCATGTAGCATTATTTCCCAAATCCCCGGCATTGGTCAGATAATACCTGTATGTAATAGAACAGCTATCACCTGCATCTAATTTCGGAAGCTTTGCAGTAAGCGTTGCCTTTCCCGCATCTGCCGGGTCATTCTTTCCTGTCGCCGTTGCATTATAGCTGCTGTCAATAATCTGACCGTTTTTCTTTATGCTGTAGGTAAGCCCTGTTGTATCAACACGCATGCCATTGCCGTTAAATTCATCTGTGATTTCAATATCATCAGGTGTACCTTTTTCAGAAGATACATCTACAGTAAACTCAACATAATAATTACCGTTTTCATCAATAGCAATATTATTATTATTTGTATTGCTCTTCTTTACGGAAATATCGTAGTTTAAGGAATCGTTTCCGTTCCAGTGGACATTATCCTTGTCTACTGTTATGGTGACATCACCACCGATATTGATATCAAGATCACCTGAATCATTGGTCTTACCCTCACCAAGAGCCTCAACCTTTGCCCAGCCTTCTATATCGCTGCTTTTACCCTCGATATAGCCATCTGCAAATCTTATAAGGATAGCATATGTCCCATCCTCGTTTTTGATATATCTGTACTGGAACTGTTCTATATCACTGTTGTCGTCACATTTTGTCGTCCATGAATTGCACAAATCATCCGGAATAGTCACCGACGGATCATAGACATAATAATAATTCTTAACAGTATTGCCATTGGCATCTACCGTATCATTCTTGCCGATTCCAAAATTCAGCTGAACCTCAAGCTTGAACTTCTCGCCGTTCCAGTCCGCTGACTTGCCCTCACTGGACATTTTGGTATATGAGCCATTTGATTGCAGTTTTTGAAGATTAACATAGTTTTCTGTGACATTATCTATGGTAAAATCCTTCTGATTCTGATCTGCTGCTGATGCAGGTTGTATAAGTCTGTACGCAGTAATGCCCAGCACTATAACAGCCATCGATATAATAAATGTAGCAAGCTGTCTACGTCTTCTCACTCTTTTAAGCCGCTCTTTGCCGAGACGTTCCATATCCTTATCCATTCTGCATCCTCCTTTCATAGAGTTATATATAATTCATTTTACTTAATCGTTATTCAACAGCTAATATATTACACACTTTTGGTCACACAACGGTCACACGAGCCTTTAAATCGGGATTTTCTACTTTTTTACCAAAAAATCCCAAATAACACTAGTCAATTTTGCCAATTTTAGACAATGGCCAGATGGCAAATGTAATTCTGCCGACTACCTGCTCCTCTGAGACACAGCCTATAGCTGTATTTCTTGAGTCAAGTGATACGCTTCTGTTATCGCCCATCACGAAAATCTTGGATTCAGGAACCTGATAAGGCAGCTCTATATTACAGTCTCCTAAAGCTTTTTCATTGAGATACGGTTCATCAATTGCGATATCGTTTACATAAACCGTGCCATCCTCTGATATATTGACCCAGTCACCCGGCATCGCAATAACTCTTTTTACAAGTATCTTGTTATTGTAATAAAAAGCTATGACATCTCCTGTTTTAAAGTCATGCCCCTTTGATGCCATAAGCACCTGTCCCTCCTGTAACGTCGGTGACATAGATGTTCCGGTCACCTTCAAAATAGGAAGCCACAGGTTTGCGACCAATATTGCTGCCGCTGCCACTACCACAAGTGTTCCTACGGTATTGAAGAGTGTTGCTGCAAATTTGTTGTTATACTTCACTCTTCTCAGTTCCTGACGCAGCTCCTTTATGCCAAGATCATCGCTATAACGGTCATAGTCGTCTGTCATGATACTGCGATAGCCCGATGTATCTTCAGTCTTCTCAGCACTTTTATTCTCAATTTCTTTATTCTCTACTCTGTTTTCTTCTGAAGCCTTCCTTGATATTTCCTTTTCTATATGTACAGATATATCCTCCGGCCGGTTTTCTTTTTTAGTCTGCTGAAATTCCTTCTCTATTTCAATATTTTTTTCTATATCAGGAGTTATGTCTGGCGCCGGTGTTACATATTTAACCGGAATTATTTCCGCTATTTCCTGTGATATATTTTCATCAACATTTTGGGTCTGCTTATGTACCTGCGTTACTTTTTCAGATGACTTAACAGATGTTTCCATCATCTGTGCCAAAAGTAAATCAAGCTTATCCTCATTGGTAAGTGGTTTCTGTTCGACATCCTTCAGCTCCTCGTCTTTGCTTAAATCCACTACATCAATATTATTTTTGCTTTCTGCAACAGCTGCAATATTGTTATGATTAATCTCTGCAACTACCTTTTTATTGTATTCAGCATCTGTGCAGCTTTTTGTCGAATTTGTGAGGTTAGCTGATTTATTCTGCTTAATTTTCTTCTGTTCTCTTTTTTTTCTTAGCTCAATGTACTTTACGGCAACTCTTGCCAGAGCATATATTGCCTTTTTATATATTTTTTCTATCATTCTTTTGTCCAATAATCCATTTCATAACCACAAAATATTGCTTCTATATTATTTTCTTGTCAGATTATTTGAAGCCATGGATATTACGGCGGCAAATTTCTGGATTTCCTCTGTTGCTGACGTGAGTTTATTAATTGCAGCATTGATATCACCAGATGTCTTTACCTCACGCTCAAGTGTCTGAATATGTTTTTTTGTCTCGTCAAGCTCTTTTCTTAAGTGTTCAACCTCTTTACTTCTGTCTAAAAGCATCTCTAGCAGCTCACTTCTGCTCAGCTTCTTTAATTCTTTTGCTTCCATATTCATAATCTCCATATATCAGAACAACCAAAGAATAGCTTACTATATCTTTGGTTGTCATTTGTCATCTATATTATATCACGAAATTTGATTTCTGATATGTTTTTTGTTACTTAATTCCTAATTTTGTATGTTTTAACAAATCTATATTCCGAAAAAACTTTATACGCTTCTTTTTAGCTTTTTTTCGTAAAATTTTTCGTCATTTCTCACAAAATTAGAATTCAAATTTCTTTGCAAAATAAGCATCAAGCTCATCAATTGCGATACGCTCCTGCTCCATTGTGTCACGGTCACGTACTGTCACGCAATGGTCTTCCTCTGAGTCGAAATCATATGTCACGCAGAATGGTGTTCCGATTTCATCCTGACGGCGATATCTCTTTCCGATTGTTCCTCTGTCATCATACTCACAGTTGTATGTCTTTGAAAGCTGTGCAAATACCTTTTCAGCACTCTCATTGAGCTTCTTTGACAGCGGAAGCACTCCAATCTTTACAGGTGCAAGTGCAGGATGGAAATGGAATACTGTTCTTACATCCGGCTTCTCCGGTGTACCGATATCCTCCTCATCATAAGCTGCGCAAAGGAAGGCAAGTACTACACGGTCTGCCCCGAGTGATGGCTCGATAACGTATGGCAGATATTTCTCATTCTTCTGGTCATCGAAGTATGTAAGATCCTGTCCTGAAACTTCCTGATGACGTCCGAGGTCATAATCTGTACGATCGGCAATGCCCCAAAGCTCGCCCCATCCGAATGGGAATAAGAACTCGATATCTGTAGTTCCCTTTGAATAGAAGGCTAACTCAGCAGGATCATGATCACGCAGTCTCATCTCATCCTCCTTGATTCCAAGGGAAATGAGCCAGTCACGGCAGAAGCCTCTCCAGTACTTAAACCACTCAAGATCTGTTCCAGGCTCGCAGAAGAACTCAAGCTCCATCTGCTCGAACTCACGTGTTCTGAAGGTGAAGTTACCAGGTGTAATCTCGTTACGGAATGACTTACCAACCTGTCCGATACCGAATGGAATCTTTTTACGTGATGTACGCTGTACATTTTTAAAGTTTACAAAGATACCCTGTGCTGTCTCAGGACGAAGATATACTGTATTCTTAGCATCCTCTGTAACACCCTGGAAGGTCTTGAACATAAGGTTGAACTGTCTGATATCTGTGAAATTATGCTTGCCGCATGATGGACATGGAACATTGTGCTCCTTGATGAAATCTACCATCTGCTCGTTTGTCCAGCCATCAACTGATGTCTCAAGCTCAATACCATTGTCCTGCGCAAAATCCTCGATGATTTTGTCAGCTCTGAATCGCTCGTGGCACTCCTTACAATCCATAAGCGGATCTGAGAAGCCGCCGAGATGTCCTGATGCAACCCATGTCTGAGGATTCATGAGGATGGCACAGTCCACACCTACATTATAAGGATTCTCCTGGATAAATTTCTTCCACCATGCTCTTTTTACGTTGTTTTTAAGCTCTACGCCCAGGTTTCCATAATCCCATGTATTTGCAAGACCTCCGTAAATTTCTGAGCCCGGATATACAAATCCTCTTGCTTTTGCTACCTGTACGATTTTGTCCATGGTCTTTTCCATAATTCTTGTTTCCTCTCTATCTTACTTATGATTTATTTGTATTCGTAACTGTTCAGTACCTTCACAGCTGCAAGCTGCAGGCGCATTAGAATCAGCTGTACTGAATAGTTACTTGTATTCTTAATTAAATAACAATTCACGCCTTAATCTACTTATATATAACATATGTGATATATGACACCGGCACCGAATTGTCCTCCTCACTGTCAAAGTCAAATGTGACCTCGTTGTCTTGCTTAACCGAGTTTAATATATCATCATCACTGACACTACCATCCGCTCCGTTTTCCGTTCCTTCCGTCGCATCGGCTTTTACTGCTTCCGTGTTCTCTGTGGCACTCTCTGTCCCTGTGGTTTGTGATGCAAGCAGGCTGTACTTGTCACCAATCGCAACTGTTTTGTCATCTACAAGCTTTACTTTGTCGACAGATGCATATAATATTTTCCCTTTCACGTGCAAATTTGAGCTGCCTTCGTAAACAACGACCTTGTAGCCGGTTTCATCCAGAAACTCAGATGATTCACATTTCTTTGCCTTGCCATCATCTATCGCTGCGAAATCGGTCTTGAAATCATATCCGGCTGCCAGAGCCTCCGCAATCGTTCCTGAAAAAAGTTTTGTCCCATTGAAATCAGTGTATTCATCGGTTGATGCATAGCTCATGGTAAGAGATGCCTTCTTTTTCTCGACAGTCAGCTTTTTGAGCTTGATCGAACCGTCATTCTTCTTATTGTAGTCGTCTATTGACTTGTCCACATAGCTTTGTAAGTCATCCTGCTTGTATGCAGCTGTATCAAAGTCCTCGACATCTGTAGATACCACACTGCCGTTTTTTGCAACAAACACCGTGCTGTCCTTGGTATAATAATCTGTACCGCACCCGGCAAGCAAACCGCATGTCGCAATAACAGGCAACAGCATTGATAGCTTTTTATTCATAGCTGCCTCCTAAAATATAATCTATGATATTATACCCTTTTGTATATATGATTTCAAGTATCATATTTTAAAGGGCAACGACATGCATAGTATGTATTAATTATTTCATGATTTAATTTCATGCTTTAATTTATCACAGAAAAGCTGCTGATTTAAAATCATGATGCACATAGATTGAAAGATATTCCTTCATTATGCCTCTCAGCTCCTCAAGCACATCGTCTGACACTGCAAATGTGTACAGCTTCGTGATATCAGCTGAAACAATATACTGCATGGTATAGAGTGTATCGCTTAGTATATGCCTGCCCTGCACCTGCGTGCCACAGTTGTCACAAAACACCCCTCCGCGTCTTGCCGAAAAGACATTAAGTCCTTCCCTTGAATGACAGTGTATACACGAAAACAGCGATGGACCCTCGCCATTTATCGTAATAGCCTTAAGCTCAAAAACAGCTCTGACCAGCTCATTTTTATATGCCGGTGATTCAAGAGCCCGGAGTGATTGATAAAGGAGCTTTAACATATCCTTCTCGTCATTGTTCTCCTGACAAAAATATCCGCAGAACTCCAGAAAGTAAAACCCGGTGTATACTGCTTCCAAATCCTGTGTCAGCTCCCTGAAATAGTTGCTGATTGTGACCTTTGAAAGAGAATATGCGCTTTTACCCTCAAACAGCTCAAACTCACCGAACGAAAATGGATTGCTTCCTGCCATAAGCTGGCTGTTTGGACGTCTTGCGCCCCTTGCAAAGGCTGTGATTTTCCCTCGTTCCTTTGTGAGAATCGTTATTCTTTTGTCAAAATCCCCTACCGGCATGGCTGAAAGCACCATACCGGTCAACACTACACTCTGTGACATCTTAATCTTACTTTCAAAATACTATTCTTCCTCTTTGTATCCAAAGTTCTTGATGAGGAAGTCGCTGTCTCTCCAATCCTTCTTTACCTTGACCCATAGCTTCAGATTCACCTTACAGTCAAGCAGTCTTTCCATCTCATAGCGCGCATTGGTGCCGATTTTTTTGAGCATACTGCCCTGCTTTCCTATAATGATTCCCTTATGGGAGTCTCGCTCGCAGACAATTGTGGCATCCATATCTATAATAGAACCACTCTTTGTCTTTCTTGTCTTCATGCGGTCAATTCCTACTGCAATGCCATGCGGCACCTCGTCATTTAAAGCATGGAGCGCTTTTTCCCTGATAATCTCAGCACAGATTGCACGCTCAGGCTGATCTGTGATGGTGTCCTCATCATAGAACTGTGGGCCATAAGGCAAATACTTAAATATAGAATTAATAACATCATCCGTATTCTGCCCTCTTAAGGCTGACGTAGGAATAATCTCTGCAAAGTCGAATACCTTGCGGTAGGTGTCTATATACTCAAGCACCTTTTCCTTTTCCACTGTATCTACCTTGTTGATAATCAATATAACAGGTGTATTAACCTTTTTAAGCTGCTCTATAATATGCTGCTCTCCCGCCCCGATAAAGTTGGTCGGTTCCACAAGCCACAGCACAACATCCACTTCATTTAATGTCTTTTCCGCCACATTGACCATATACTCGCCCAGCTTGTTTTTGGCCTTGTGTATGCCCGGAGTATCAAGGAACACTATCTGTCCCTTTTCCATATCCGTGTATACTGTCTGGATGCGGTTTCTTGTGGTCTGAGGCTTGTTTGATGTGATGGCAATTTTCTGACCGATAAGCCTGTTCATCAGTGTTGACTTGCCCACGTTTGGTCTACCGATTATTGTAACAAAACCCGATTTGAAATTCTGTATCATTTTTCCTCCTATGTGAATCTGTATTTATAAGGATATGAGGGTCAAAAGGTATTTTGCCCCTCATTTATGATTAATCAGATTACTAC
>OLQG01001040.1_pt1 | contig 19269 bp, 16 predicted proteins | sample 1672221 | NCBI WGS metagenome assembly OLQG01 (sample SAMEA3136660, study PRJEB25190) | human gut metagenome | biome: human gut; feature: human-associated habitat; material: faeces | place: Austria | collected 2013
TGAGCGCTCCTACAAAGACAATTCCATACTTCAACTTCGAAGTTCCTACAGAACTGCCGGGCGTTGACCCAGCTATCCTGGACCCACGTGACACATACGCTGATGCTTCCGAATGGGAAACAAAAGCAAAAGATCTTGCTGACAGATTTATCAAAAACTTCGCAAAATACGAAGGAAATGCTGCCGGTAAAGCCCTGGTTTCCGCTGGTCCTCAGAAATAATACGATTCGATGCAAGATGGCGGCACAGTCAAAAGACTGTGCCGCCGTTTTAAATTATCTTAGATCTTAAAACAAGGAATGAAGCTGATATGACCTTGCAGCAGTTAAAATACATTATTACAATTGCAGAATGTGGCTCCATTACATCTGCGGCACAGAAACTATTGATAGCACAGCCAAGCCTTTCAAAATCAGTATCAGAACTTGAAAAAGAAATGGGTATCACAATATTTTTCCGCAATAACAGAGGTGTGTATCTCTCGGAAGAAGGTTCCAAATTTCTTTCCTATGCAAGACAGGTTGTAGAACAGGCAGAACTGCTGGAGCAGCAATATAAGAAAAAAGAAACGATTCGCCGTGTATTTTCCATTTCCGCCCAGCATTACGCATTTGTGGTAAATGCTTTCGTGGCTCTGGTAAAAGAATACGATGAAAACAAATATGAATTTACCCTGCGTGAATCAAGGACTCATGATATTATTGAAGATGTCCGTACTTCGCGAAGTGAACTCGGAGTACTGTTCCTGAGCAATTTTAACCGTGAAGTGATGCTGAGGATTATTCAAAATGCCGATTTAAAATTCACTTCTCTTTTTTCTGCTGCCCCTCATGTGTTTATCAGCCGCAACAATCCGCTTGCCAGTAAAAACTTGGTTACGCTTGATGATTTAAAAGCATTCCCGAGACTTACCTACGAGCAGGGTGTCAACAATTCTTTTTACTATTCCGAAGAATTGCACAGTATGGCAGAAAGCCCGAAAAATATTATCGTCACCGACCGTGCAACACTTTTTAACCTGTTGATCGGGCTAAATGGATATACCATTTCCTCCGGCATTTTGAGCAGTGATCTGAATGGAACAAACGTTATAGCCATTCCGCTTGACAGCAAAGAGAGAATGGAGATCGGGTATATCGCGCCGACTGATCGACCTTTGAACCCGGTCAGCGAATGTTATCTGGAGCATCTGAAAAAATATATTGATGATTATATGTCATAGCTTTTAACTATGGCACAGCATCAAAAACAGGTATTAACGCATGGCAGTCTTTTTGTGCTATCTTAGGCTACATCAAGCACAAAAAGGCTGTTTGTCTTTTAATAAACTTATGTCAGGAGATATATTATGCGTACATCCATTATTGGTTATCCGAGAGTAGGATCTTTAAGAGAACTTAAATTTGCCACAGAAAAATATTTCAGAAAAGAGATTTCATCTGATGAACTGCAAAACACAGCAAAAGAAATCAGAAAAGCAAACTGGCTGACACTGAAAGCTTCCGGTCTTGATTTTATCCCGTCAAACGATTTTTCATTTTATGATAATATGCTGGACAGTGCTGTTCTTTTCAACATTGTTCCGTCCCGCTATTCTTCTCTGAATCTGTCACCACTTGATACTTATTTTGCAATGGCAAGGGGATATCAGGGAGAAAAGGGCGATGTAAAAGCACTTGCCATGAAAAAATGGTTTAATACCAATTATCACTACATGGTTCCTGAAATTGATGACCATACTGAAATCCGGCTTGTAGGCACAAAACCGTTTGATGAATTTGAAGAAGCAAAAGCCCTGAATATCGCTACCAGGCCTGTCATTACAGGAGCATTCACACTGTTAAAGCTTTTAAGATATACCGGTTCAAAAACTGCTGAAGAATATGCCGGCGATGTTATCACTGCATACTCTGAACTGCTTATAAAATTGAATCATATCGGTGCAGAGTGGGTGCAGTTTGACGAGCCGTATCTGGTATATGATTTAACAGAATCCGATATTGCACTTTTTGAAAAGCTTTACAGCGGCATTCTCTCCACAAAAAATAAAGTAAAAATATTGCTTCAAACATATTTTGGAGATATTCGTGACTGCTATAAAAATGTTTCCGAACTTGATTTTGATGGTATCGGACTTGATTTTGTTGAAGGCAAAAAGACTTTTGAGCTGATATCCGAAAATGGATTTGCAGACGGCAAAATTCTTTTCGCAGGAGCAGTAAATGGCAAGAACATCTGGAAAAACAATTATGAGAGAACCCTGGATTTGACTGCCCGTTTAAAAGCCAAAGGCATTGAGACAGTACTTAGTACTTCCTGCTCATTGCTCCATGTTCCATATACACTGAAAAATGAAACGAAGCTGCCTCAAAAATACCTTGCACATTTCGCTTTCGCAGAAGAAAAACTCCTGGAACTTGCTAAACTTAAATTATTATCAGAAACAGACTATACAAACGAAAACCTGTATAAAGCTAATATTGCATTACACCAAAACAGACCTGACTGCAATGACCCGGCTGTTAAAAAAAGAGTGGCATCCATAAAGGAGAGTGATTTTACAAGACTCCCTGCATTTGATGAAAGAGAAAAAATCCAGAAAAAGGAATTTTCTCTCCCGCTGTTCCCGACAACAACGATTGGCTCTTTTCCACAGACAGCGGATGTGAAGGCAAACCGCACTGCTTTCAGAAAAAGCAGCATTACAGAACAGGAATATATAGAATTCAACCGTAAAAAAATTGCTGAATGTGTTAAGATGCAGGAAGAAATCGACCTGGACGTGCTTGTTCACGGAGAATTTGAAAGAGCCGATATGGTTGAATACTTCGGTGAACAGCTAAATGGCTACCTGTTTACCGAAAAGGCATGGGTACAGTCCTATGGCACACGCTGCGTCAAGCCGCCGATCATCTGGGGCGATGTATCAAGAAACAGACCGATGACCGTGGATTGGTCGATCTATGCACAAAGTCTTACAGGAAAGCCAATGAAAGCTATGCTGACCGGTCCGGTGACAATCCTTAACTGGTCATTCCCACGAGAGGATATATCGGTCAAAGAAAGTACTTATCAGATCGCACTGGCTATCCGCGATGAAGTTCTGGATCTGGAAAAGAACGGTATCCGGATTATTCAGGTTGACGAGGCTGCACTGCGTGAAAAACTGCCGCTGAGAAAATCTGACTGGTACAACGGTTATCTCGATTTTGCTGTTCCTGCATTCCGCCTTGTCCACAGCAAAGTAAAAGCAGAAACACAAATCCACACTCATATGTGTTACAGCGAATTTACCGATATCATCAAAGCAATCGACGATATGGATGCAGATGTTATTACCTTTGAGGCCTCCCGCTCCGATTTGCAGATCCTGGACTCTTTAAAGGATAATAACTTTAAAACCGAGGTCGGACCTGGTGTTTATGATATCCACTCTCCAAGAGTACCTTCCGTCCGTGAAATCAAATCCGCACTGGATAAAATGCTGGATAAAATTGCCCCTGGAAAATTATGGGTCAATCCCGACTGCGGACTGAAAACAAGAGGCGTACCGGAAACCGTTGCAAGCCTTAAAAATCTGGTAGAAGCAGCAAAAGAGATCCGACAGGAACATGATAGCTGATGTCACATATTTTTTGACACTGCTGCATAGTCATGTAAAATTCCTGTATAGTTTTTCAAAAAACAGAAAGAGACAACAGATTTCTCTGTTGTCTCTTTGTTTAAACATTCTTATCTTTTGCCTGCTTTGACCTTTTAGTATGGATAAAAGTTTCCGTTTGCATCGGTTACACCGTCATTACCGAATGTATACTTCATTCCACCGCTGTCGATCCAGTTGCCGTTCGCGTCCTGTGTCACGGAAATGTAATTTCCCTGGTCATCATAGAAACCGTTGGTACTTCCGGTGTTGCCATTGCTATTGTTGTTATTATTATTGTTGTTATTATTGTTACTATTATTATTACTGTTATTATTATTACTGTTATTATTGTTATTATTATTGCTGTTATTGCCGTTTCCGCTGCTGTTGTTGCTGTATGGATAATAATTGCCGTAATTATCCGTTACTCCATACTGACCAAACGTATAAACAATACCATTGCTGTCTACCCAGTTTCCGCTGCTGTTTTTGTAGACACTGATCAGATTGCCCTGATTATCATAAAAGCTGTTTGTCTGAACATTCCCGCCATTATTATCGCCGCTGTTATTATCACTGCTGTTTGTTCCATCTGGTTTGTCATACGTAAAACTTACACCATTGCTGTTTGTGATGCCATAAGAATTAAAATAGTAAATGGCACCGCTGCTGTCTACCCAGTTTCCGTTGCTGTCCTGATATACATAAACAGCATTTCCATTGCTGTCATAAATATACTGGCTGTTTCCATTTGATTCATTTGTGCTGTTCGACTCTGACTGACCTGTTTTGGATGTTTCTGAAGATTTTGTGTTATCTTTCTTTGATCCGGATGTCGTTGTTCCGGATGATTTCAAAAGCTTCAGGCTCTCCACGGAAGTACGGATCGCTTCCATTGCTTTTGCATCGTCCTGTTTTACCTGACCGTTTACAGAATAAATGTCATCATCACCAACCAGATTGTAGGCAACGGAATATGCATATTTGCTGCTCGCACTTTTACATTTGATCGTGGTATGGTATGCCTCATAAGAACCAAGCGTATTTTTCTTATACTCTACAACTGCATAGTCCGATTTGGACTTTCCTGCCTTTTCCAGGTTGTCCAGAACTTCTTCCTCTGAAGCCGGAAATACCAGTCCATCCATCTCTGCTCCGGAATAATGAACGATCGTAATGATTCCCTGATCTGCAGATTCAAATGTCCATTCTTTTGTGCCTTCTTTTTTGGCTTCCCAGGTATCATCCGGAAGCTTGATAGAAAGACTTCCATCTTTGGATTTAAACGTTGCTGATGTATTTTTCTTAGTCGTTTCACTTTCTGTCTGCTTCTCTGTGATGCGTGTTGTCTCCGTATTGGTTTCCGTCTCCTGGGTCTTTTTCTTACACCCGGTAGCCAGACAGGAGATTGACAATGCAAGAAGCAGACCCGTTACGATCTTTGTTCTGATTTTCATAGATACTCCTCCATTCTACTGTTCCGCATGTTTCGGCTTTCCATATTCTACGCTTTTGCCGATATAATGTCAATCACATCCGTACCCTTTAATATGGATAGAAGTTTCCATTTGCATCGGTTACTCCATCATCGCCAAACTGATAAATCATACCGCTTTCATCCACCCATTGTCCGCTGCTGTTTTTATGAACGGTTATCCAGGTACCGGCATCATCATAAAAACCATTGGTATCCCCTTCGCCGCCACTTGCAGACGGATTATCCACATACTGCTCACTGTCACTTGCTTCCGTATCCGGCTGCTGTGCCTGCGTCTGCTGCGTATTGTCTTCCTGTGTTTCCTGCACTTTCTGTGTCTCCTGCACTGGTGCTTCTGTGGCAGAAGCCTGTGTCTGCTGTGTCTTTGAAGTCTGTGTCTGCTGCGTGTTGTCTTCCTTTGCGCCACAGCCTGTCACCAGCATTGCTGCTGTCAGTGCAACAGCCGCTGCCAAAGTTATATTTCTGTATTTCATATTAAACACCTCCGATTACCATTTGCTGAAATTGCCATCGCTGTCAGTTGCACCGTTTTCATCAAATGTATATGTCTTTCCATCACTTCCTACCCAGTTGCCATTGGCATCCTGTGTTGCTGTAATGTAATTTCCGTTGCTGTCATAAAAATCGATTGTCATGCCGTCAGAAGAACCCGAACTTCCTGAAGATGCAGTATTTCCTGATGCCTGTCCCTGCGGCGGATCATAGTAATACTGTGTACCATTGGCATCTTTCACCCCATTTTCCAGAAATGTATAAGCATTGCCATTTTCATCACGCCATGTGCCGTCATCGGATGGATACGTGTAGATTGTATTGCCGTTTGCATCGAAGAAATAACGGTATTCTTCATCTGTGCCGGAATCCCTGGAAGTTCCTTCCGCACCGTCTGCACTGCCGGAGGCATCACTCTGGCTGTTATTCTGCTCAGAAGCGCTATTTCCTGTACTTGTGCCATCCGATGTACTGTTATCTTTGGAGTTCTCTGTTTCTGCAGATGAAGCCTTACTGTCATCATTCAACACCTGAAAACTGGTAACTGCCTTCTTCACCGCCTGGATCTGTGTACTGTCACTTGACGTAAGTTTTGCTGTAATATTGTAACTTTCCGTATCCGTGTTGATCAGATATCGTACAATATACACATATCCCAGCTCTGTATCCTGTACGGAAGCTGCATAATAATAAAGCTGCGCACTGTCTGTACTGTCTTTTTTATACTCTACCTCTGCAAATGCATTTTCTTTGATTTTATTTAAAAGTGCTACTGCATCTTCCTGTGACTGTGGAAGATTTTTCGCTTTGATCTTTGAACGCTTATGTGTGATCTGAATCGTGCCCACGCCTTCCTTCATAAAGGCCCATTTATTTTCAATCCCCTGCTTAGTTGCTGCCCACTTAGAATCCGGAAGCTGCATGGAAAATGAATTGCTCTCAGACGTATAAAGCTCAACTGCCTCTGTCTGTGCTGCCTGTGTCTCGGACTGTGCAGTTTCTGTCTGTGCACTCTCCGGCTGTGCTTTCTTTTTCTGGCATCCATTTAGCATACACATCGCTGCCATACCAATTACCATCATAGATGCAAGTTTCTTTTTATCCCACATAATATCCCCCTTTTCTGCGGTTTTCCGCTGGTTTTATAGTGTTGACTCCCTGCCCTCATTGTACAATGAGTTGCCTGTTATGTCAACTTTCCTTAATAATTCTTAACATTTTCTACATATTTTGTGTAACCCTCTGCTTTAATTTTTTATCAAATCCTGTATTTCTCATTCATATTCCATTTTCTGCACAAATGTCAGAAAGACAACATCTGTCGCAGTATGGTTTCGTTCTTGCTGTACAGACCTCTCTGCCATGATAAACAAGTCTGTGACAGAAATCACTTCCTTCTTCCGGCGGAATGATCTTCCAGAGTGCCATTTCGACCTTTTTCGGATCTTTGATCCCATCTACCAGGCCGATACGGTTCGTAAGGCGGATGCAGTGCGTATCCGTAACGATTGCAGGCTTTCCAAAAACATCTCCCATGATCAGATTTGCACTTTTTCTTCCCACACCCGGTAGTCTTAAGATTGCATCAAAATCACACGGCACTTTTCCATTATATTCGTCACGCAGCATTTTCATACATGCGCTGATATCCCGTGCCTTGCTTTTTCCAAGTCCACACGGTCTTACGATTTCCTCAATTTCCTCCGGTGATGCTTCTGCAAGTGCATCCACATCCGGAAACTTCTTATAGAGATCCTGAACCACAACATTTACCCTGGCATCGGTACACTGGGCAGCAAGCCGGACACTGACCAGCAGTTTCCATGCTTCGTCATAATCCAGTGTACAGTCTGCCAGCGGATATTCTTTTTTTAAACGCTCGATCACTTCCAGCGCAAGCTGTTTTTTTGTCATATGTACCTCCTTACTTTTTCATGCATCGCTATTTTAACACAAGATTCCATACAAAGATATTCCTTTTTTTCAGTTCCCGGAGATCTTTTGACCCTGGCATCATTTTGTGTTAATATCTTATGGACACCCCACAATTAGGTAATTGCGAAACTCGCGATGCTCGTTTGCAACCTTGAACCAAAACAAGGAAGAATTCGTGAAGAGCACGACTTCTGGAATGAAAAATGGATAATCGGACATTTTAGGCGCACTTTAATAAGCTATGGACTTTATGAAAGTGGTAAGTCCTAAGCTATGAGTGGTTTTATGCTTCGAATATATTCGTGGTGATTGATCTTATCTGCGAGAACAACAGTAATAAGTTGTGTGATCCCAGCAAGAATCAGATCAGCATGCAGAGTCTTCTCATTTTGGGTTCGGCGTCCTGCAAGACAGAGATTGTCTTTGATGTGGTTGATATCCCTTTCGACAACAGTTCTGATTTTATAGGTATCATCCCATTCTTCGGTGCCACGGATCGTTCCGGGATAAGCACGAAGATCCTTTTCTGGGTAGATGTAGACCATCCGCCCACATTTAGAAGAAGTACAAGGGTTGTCACAGAAACAATGACGATGGGATTTTTGAGTTGATTTATCATAAATCCATTTCATTCTTGGACAGACAAATTTAGATCTTGTTACTCCACTGCGAAGTTTGGAAGTGCCTTCGTACTTCATTTGTAAAGAAGGATCATGGGGACAACACGGAATACCATCTTCATTGATGGAATAATCCAGATTTTCAAGTCCGGATCTTGCATTCAGCGGAATATAAGCTTTCGAGAAATGTTTGTCATTACCAAAAGTGTTACCGGTAAGAAGGCTCTTATAGAGCTGTGCGGTATCGAAAGCAGCATCACCCAGGAAGGTTTTTGGATTAATCAAAGGATGCTTGGAAAAGAAGTCCTTAAGTGTCGGGATTAAAAGCTTTGAATCATGAACACATTTATCTTCGTCAGGGGAATCGGATTTCTTTTCGACAACGATATCAGGATGTGAAGCCATAAAGTTTTTGTTATAAAAAGATATGTGGCGGATGATGCCCAATCCGTTAGTGACAATGCCGAACTTGAAGACATAGCAAAAATGCCCATTGATATAGAGCTGCTTAATCTCAGGATTAGCAGAAGCATGAGAAGGCATGGAACCATAGGCAGCTTTATAAGGATCATAGGATTTATCAAAGCCCTGAGCTTTCGCGTATGCCTTAAGCTGTTTGATGATCCTGTTAGCATACTTGGGATTATTTTCGGTAACAAATGCTTCTATGCCGGAAGAATCAAAGATGGTCATATCCGCTTTTGCAGAGTCAATCGCCTGACAGATAGGCTCGGTAACATCAACAAGGTTATCGAAAACAAGCTGGAGGTCATCTAAAAAATCCTGTTTGAATCGGGTGATTTTGGAAGCGTCTGGGACTTTAGTAAAACCACAAAATTCCCGAAGTGATTTTGAGTAAGCGAGAAAAGTCAGGAGAAGCTGATCCGTAGGGATAGAGAAAATACGTTGAATAATCAAAGCCCACAGAAAAGCTTGCAAAGGGTATTTACGTGTTCTGCCCGTCGATGCATAGAAATGATTTCTAAAAGAAATCGGAATTAACTCATCAATATCGATATGGGTTTCTAATAGAGAAAGAAAAGCAGGTTTGTCATTTTCAAATTTTTCATGGCAATCTGAAAAAATATCTGCCAAAGAGAGCTGTTTATATGGTATCATAAGTATCAGAATAACTCCTTTCTTGGATGTAGGTTTATAGTTTTTAGTCAACTCTATTATACCATATCCGGTGAGGAGTTATTTGTTTATAGGTAACAAAAAATGCCGTATTTATGCGGCTTGTGGCGTTTCGCAAACGCCTAACACCCCACAATATCTGAGAGGAGTACTTATGATTTTAAATGTAAAAAATCTGACGCATGGTTTTGGTGACCGTGCTATTTTTGACAATGTTTCTTTTCGCCTTCTTAAAGGTGAGCATATCGGACTGATCGGTGCAAATGGCGAAGGAAAATCTACTTTTATGAATATTATTACCGGAAAGCTGACTCCGGATGAAGGAACGGTCGAATGGGCAAAAAATGTCCGTGTCGGCTATCTGGATCAGCATTCCGTTCTGGAAAAAGGCATGACGATCGGTGATGTTCTGCGCTCTGCTTTTCAGTTTCTTTTTGAAATGGAAAAAGAGATGAATCAGATGTATGAACAGATGGGAGATGCCAGTCCGGAAGAGATGGAACGTCTGCTTGCCGAAACCGGTACTTACCAGGAGCTTTTAGAACAGCATGATTTTTATATGATCGATACGAAAGTCGATGAAATTGCACGTGCCCTTGGTCTGGAAGAACTTGGACTTGACCGTGATGTGACCGATCTTTCCGGCGGTCAGCGTACCCGTGTCCTGATGGCAAAACTTCTGCTGGAAAAACCAGATATTCTGCTTCTGGATGAGCCGACCAACTATCTGGATGAACAGCATATTGAGTGGCTGAAGCGCTATTTACAGGATTATGAAAATGCATTTATCCTGATTTCCCATGATATTCCATTTCTGAACAGCGTCATCAACCTGATCTACCATATGGAAAACTGCCGTCTGGACCGCTATCCGGGTGATTATGATAAATTTCAGGAAGTTTATGCCATGAAAAAAGCTCAGCTTGAAGCTGCTTACAACCGTCAGCAGCAGGAGATCAGCAGCCTCAAAGATTTTGTCGCCCGCAACAAGGCGCGTGTTGCCACACGAAATATGGCGATGGCGCGACAGAAAAAGCTGGACAAAATGGACATCATCGAACTTGACCGTGAAAAACCAAAACCAGAATTTCATTTTAAAACTGCCCGTGCTTCCGGAAAAATGATTTTTGAAACAAACGATCTTGTGATCGGTTACGATGAGCCGCTGACCAAAGCACTGAACATCCGCATGGAACGCGGAGAACGCATTGCCCTGACCGGCGCAAACGGTATCGGTAAGACTACACTCTTAAAAAGCATCCTCCAGTTGATCAGACCTTACTCCGGAGAAGTGCAGCTTGGTGATTATCAGTATATCGGTTACTTTGAGCAGGAATCTGATACACAGAACACTTCAACCTGTATCGAGGAAATCTGGAATGAATTTCCGGCACTTTCCCAGTATGAAATCCGATCCATGCTGGCTAAATGCGGACTGACCACCAAACACATCGAAAGCCAGGTGCGCGTCCTCAGCGGAGGTGAACAGGCCAAAGTACGTTTATGTAAGATTCTGAACCGCGAAACCAACATTTTACTTCTGGATGAGCCGACCAACCACCTCGACGTCGATGCCAAAGCAGAACTAAAACGTGCCCTCCGGGAATACAAAGGAAGTATTCTGTTAATTTGTCACGAACCGGAGTTTTATCAGGATGTTGTGACTACCGTCTGGAACTGCCAGGAATGGTCTTTGAAATTATAAGATCAAGGAATGACGCTTTAACAAAATCCCAGAAAAATACTGGCAGCAAGCCCGGCAAATGCAGCAAACAATGCCCCTGCCAGTGTATACCTTGTTCTGGTAACTTTTACCGACATAAAATAAACACTCATAGTATAAAATACCGTTTCCGTGCAGCTCAGCATCAGCGATGCGGTAATTCCGAGCCTGGAATCTGGTCCGTATTCTTTAAAAATATCAAGTAAAAATCCGGTCGCAGCGCTGGCAGAAAACAGACGTACAATAGCAATTGGCAGAAGCCGGGACGGAAACCCGGTTCCTGAGAGCAGTTTCTCCAGCATGCCCGAAATCCAGTCCAGAAAACCAGATGCCCGCAGGATTCCAACTGCCACCATCAGACCAACCAGTGTCGGCAGAAGCTGCAATGCAGTGCGAAGTCCTTCCTCTGCCCCACGTATAAAATCGCCGTAGGCATCCTGCCTTTTCCAGAATGCATAGCTGATCACGGCAAACAGCACAAATGGTATCAGGTACAAAAAACTCCCTCCATACAGCAGCTCATTTACTGCATCCTATGAAGGGAGTTTTCCATACATGCCTATTCTTTTTCTTCGGTTACTTCTGACTGTCTGTTTTCTTCCGCAGCACCATTTGCGTTTCCTTCTGGCTGTTTCTTTTCTTCTTCAGCCTTGTCTTTATTTCTTTCTGTCTCATTTTCTTCTGAAACAGTTTCTTCCATCTTCGTCTGTGATGAAGTTTCTTTTTTCAGTTCTACTTTGGAATTTTCCGTTGAAGTTTTTTCTGTTTCCGTTTTTGTTTCCGGTTCTGTTTTCGCAGCAGCCACTTCTTCTTTTAACGGTGTACTCTGTTCCTCCCTGTACTCTGGCGGCGACATCCTGCGATCCGGCTCTCTAAAGACACGCTCCCACGGATTTGGCATACGTTCTCCATGCATATGGATCGCCGGGTTATTTATATAAGGATACGGCATTCCGCCATAAAATCGTTTTTCCTCCTCAGAAGCACTCTTCATCAGCTTATGTCCCAGCCAGAAAATAAACATTGCGACCACAATGACCGGGATCTTCGCGATCACAGCCCCCGGCAGACTGGACGGCCCATAAATAATATCCGCAAAATATTTTACTGCACTCCACACCATGCAGGCCGCTACCACATACATAACCGTTCCCATCGCTTTTTTGCCGTCTCTTCTGCTGATACTCTCTTTGATTCCTTCCCCGAAATCCGTCCAGTCATCGCCCCAGAGATAATGATCCTCCAGTTTTTGAAACGCCTCTGTATCCATAGCATTTTTATTGGTTGCATCAAAGAAACTGTACAGTAAAATAATTGGTGCAAAAAACAGCAGCGGCCTCAAATCCAGCCAGATACCTGTTGCACACAATGCTGCAAACAGTGTCATCAGCGACAGTCCCTGTTTCATAAATCCCATATACATCTGTCCTGCTCCCGGAATCAGTGCAAACAGGAACATCAGTAATTTATTCTTTTGTCTTGCCATTTTAATCTCCTCTTGTAATTATTAAACGCATTGTTTCAGAAGAATAAGTGCCTGCGAAAATTCTTCTGTCGAAACCGCTGCACAGGAAAGTGCCAGCCGTATTCCTCTGTCACTTTCTCCGGCAGGCAAAACCAAAATGCCGTATTTTGCTGTTTCCTTTAAAACATTTTCTATTTTTTTCTCACTTCTGATCTCCAGCAGACTCAAAAAATCGGTCTCACTTGCCGTAACCTCTGCCCTGTCGCCAAAAATCCTCTGTGCTTCCTGGCATAAAAGTTTACTTTTTGCCTGATAATATTTTCTCGCTTTGCGAATCTGGCTTTCCAGATGACCATCCCGTATAAACTGACACAGCGCAATCTGTTCTGCTTTCGATGCCGTCTGATTGTAAAAATCTTTCCGTTTTTCATATTGTTCCAGAAGATCCGACGGCAAAACCATAAAACTCAGACGAATGGACGGCAATAACATTCTGGAAAAGGTTCCAAGATATACCACGCCTTCTCCTCCGGCCAAACCCTGTATAGAAGGTGCCGGATGATGAACATAACAAAACTCACTGTTATAATCATCCTCTATCAGAAGTATATTTTCCCTGGACGCTTCACGAAGCAGTTTCATCCTCTCCTGCACAGAAAGAACTTCTCCCCATGAGGTGATCTGAGACGGTGATACATAACAGACATCCGGCTTTACTTTTTTGCTGCCGCAGATTTGAAAATTATAGTCCTCAAAAATCGCCCGCCCCTGCCGGAAGCCCGGGTTGTAAAAGAAAACTTGTTTTCTCTTCTGTATCAATGGGCATAGTATATGTAACAGACTCTGTATTCCGGCACCAATCACAATGTGTTCCGGTGTACAGACCACATTACGGTTATTTTGCAGATATCTGCACAAAACCTCGCGCAGATCATATTCTCCCTGTGGTTCTCCATAGGAAAGCAGACGCTCATCCTGCCGCAGGGCACTTTTGATGTAACGTCTCCAGAGTTCGAAACGAAATGTCTTTTTATCGACCCCCGCCGATGCGAAATTGTACCGGACTTTCTGCTTTTGCTGAGGTATTTCCTTTTTCCGCTGCTCTGCCTGCCTTCTGGTCCTGGCAATCTCTGTTACATAAAAACCGCTCTGCGGTCTGGAAATGATATATCCTTCCGCTGCCAGCACCATATATGCTGTCTCCACCGTTGTCCGGCTCATCTGCAATTCTGCCGCACACCGCCTGATGGAAGGCAGCCTGCTCCCAGGAGCAAGCTGCTGAGACAAAATCAGTTGTTTATAATAATTGTATACCCGCATATAACGGTGAATGGACGGATTGTCAAGTTCCGGTTTCATAGATCACTCTCCTGTCAGTGCATCATTTTGCTCGCCACTTATAGAAGTGGGAGTCTTCTCGACTAAGATAAAACGATCAGCAAAAATAACAGATCCAGTGCTCCATCCGCGATCAGACAGATGCCAAAGAATACCATGGTCATTTTTACTGCCCCAAATGGATTGAACAGCAGCATTACACCAAGTATCAACAGCAGGATTCCCATCGTCAGAAGTTTTCCCCAGCCGATCGCATCAAGCACACGCAGATCCAGAGCACGCTGAATTTTACTGATGCCATCCAGCAACAGAACTACACCAAGTAAAAACGGCAGAAACGATACCACCGTCTGTGGTGTAAGCAGGCAGAAGATACCAAGTGCAATAAATACAACCCCCAGGATCAGCTCACCTTTTGATTCCCCTTTGCGGCACTGGAGCACATGCAAAAGTCCATATGCTGCCGCACATACGCCGCAGCCGTAGCAGATTGCTTTTACGCTGGTATCTGGATGCAGCACTAGAAACAGTCCCAGAAGGATATATCCTGCTGCCTGAAGAATCTGTATAGTCTTTATTTTGCTTCCCATAAAAACACTCTCCTTCCTTTATTATAAAATTTCCATAAAGACAGTCTATCACGAAGTGGGGCGGGATACAATGTATCATTTGGAAGATTTGTCTAAAAATTCAAGAATGCATCGCATGACATATTCTTCTGTACAGTATGAAGATTAGATTGCAAGCAGATGTAAAAGCAGGAACCGATACCTTTTTGTATTCGATTCCTGCTAATTTTATACATTATTTGTAACTGTTCAGAGCCAAGCAAAATTTCAAAAAACAGATGTAAAATGCTTGCATTTTTAAAACTGTTTTTGAAATTTTATTTGGCGGATACGCCACACCGACGAAATGCGTAGCATTTTGGAGGTTGGCTCTGAACAGTTACCATTATTTTTTATATTTATGATGTTATCTCTTCACAAAATACTCTTCATACCATACAAGGAAAGTATAGATCGTCCACACTTTTCTCCAGTTATCAGAATTACCGCCAACATATTCATCAAAAATTTCATTGATTGCATCTACATCAAAGAATTTCTCTGCGATGTCACTATGGAAGAGGCGCTGTACATCCTGGTTGTATCTTGCATCTGCCATCCAGATACGGATTGGCACGATGAATCCCAGTTTCTTACGAAATGCGATCTCTTCCGGAAGTACTTTTGCTGCTGCGGTACGGAATGCCACTTTATTCTGCTCTGCATTGACTTTGAAATGTGACGGCATTCTCGATGCAATATCAAAAATCCTGCGGTCCGTAAGCGGCATGCGGATCTCCAGCCCTGCTGCTGTACTCATCTTATCTACATTCAGATAAATATCGCCTTCCAGCCAGATCTGAATATCTACATCCGACATTTTGGTCAGCGGATCAAGGCCTTCCGTCTCTTTGTAGATTTCATGCGTAAGATTGATCGGAAGAACTTCCGGATTGTAGTGTTTGAGGATTTTCTTCTTTTCATCTTCCTTCATGATGTTTGTATTGCCGACATAAAATGTCTTCAGATTTTCACCGTAACGTTCTGCATTGCGGTACATATTGTAACCGCCGAAGAATTCATCCGCACCTTCTCCGGAATAGCAGATTTTCGTGTGTTCTGCGGTTGCATTGCAGGCAATGGTAAATACGATCGCAGATGCATCTCCAAGCGGCTGCTCCATATTGTACATAACATATGGTACGATATCAAAATACTGCTGTGGTGTGATCTTGCAGACAGAATGTTCTCTTCCGAGAAGTTCCGCTGTCTTTTTTGCAAGACGTGATTCATCAAATCGTTCTTCGTCATAACCGCAGGAATCGGACATCTTCGCGTCCGACATCGCCAGCACATAGGAAGAATCCACACCGCTTGACAGGAAAGATTCTACGGTTTCGTCCTCTGTCTTTACTTCCGGCATGATGGATTTGAGTGTTGAATGAATCTCATCTGCCCAGTCTTCCAGGGATTTACTCTCATCCGGCTGAAACTCTGGTGTCCAGTATCTGTGGATTTCCACTTTTCCATCCTTCCAGATCAGATAACGCCCCGGCATAAGCTTCTTCAGACCCTTGAAAAACGTATCCTCACCGGCACCATAAGTCAGGCTCAGATAAATCTGAAGCATCTCTTCATTCAGTTCCTTTTTGAATCCCGGCTGGCTGATGATGTCACGGATCATCGTTCCGTACAGAAGATTACCATCTTCCATCTGATAATAATAAAACGGTTTCGTTCCAAACTGGTCTCTTAAACAGAACAGCTTTTTCTCCTCTTCATCCCACAGGGCAAAAGCAAACATACCATAAAGATGATCTGCCATCTCTCCGCCCCATTTCTGATATGCTTTGACCAGGATTTCCTGCTCTTTTTCTTCTCTTGGCAGTGCTGCATCGACTGCCAGTTCCTCACAAAGTTCTTTCCAGTTGCGAATGTGTCCACGATAGGTTTTAACAGTGATCATTTGTGCATCCTCTTTCTTAAATTTGTATCTGATTACTATTCGACTTTTTTCTGCATAATTCTTTCACATTTTATCACAATGAATGTAGGTTGTAAATTTTTATTTAACCAAATCAGGTAAGTCCCCTGCTTCAATTGCAAAAAGTAATAAGCAGTGGGTGGGGAGCACACTCATTTACTATCCGTTCTGACACCGCAATATTACTGTTCCAGAGTCATATCTTCTGGCAGCTCTGTAAGTCTTCTGGCTTCTTTCTCGTCAAATCCTTCCCTGCGCAGATTTTTATATACCAGTATTTTTCCTTCCATTTTTCCTTCCATTTGTCCCTTCTCCCATCCCATTTTTTCTAATCTTTCTGCCACATCACACATACTTTGCACTCCTTCCTTCTTTTTGCCAAAAATTCTTTTATACCTTGCATCTCCGGTCATGACCTGCAAAAGCTTCAGCACTTCATCTACATGCTGTATTTCTGTCGGATCATCCGGTATATAGTTCTTGTTTTTTCTTTTGTTCACAAAGAAATTTGCAACAATCCGAAAATCACTTCGAAATCGACGGATCTGCTCTTCACTCAGCCAGGCGACTTCGAATACTTTTATCTGATAGTCACTCACAAATTCATCCAGTCCTGTCGGTATTTCCATCAGAGATTTGATATTTTTTCCGCTTCTCCAATGTCTGTCCGTTCCAAAATACAGCACGATTGTCACTACCGGCAAAATCTTGCTTCTTTCCTGCTGCAGCTGGCTGCGGTACGCCGTCCCATCATACCCTATAATGCGAAACGGCATGTTTTTCTCAATCCTACTCTGATTTTCAATCCCACAGACTGCAAGCTGTACTTCTTTTTCCTTCCAGTATTTTGCCACATCTCTTTCCAGCTCATGCATTTTCTCATCGTCTGCTTTATATTGCGAATGAACGGATATATTTTCCAGTGCTTCCGGCAACACTCTCTGCTCACCCTGAAACAGTAATCCGTTTATAATATCCGCAAACACATCATTATAATCTTCCAGTATCTTTTCCGTAATGTCTTTTTCTCCCATAGGCTTCGCTCCTTTTCTTCTGTTTTGGGCACGAAGCTGCTATGGTTGCATGATTCCTGTTTCTGCCGCTCCGTGCAGGTCTCTTTTCTGGATTTTCCTGCCGAACGGCAATGAATTTAGATTTGTTTCAGAACCTTTATGTAGTTATGATAACTCTCTGTGTGATGTTTGTCAACGTTTTTGTTTCTTCCCGAAAAAGCCCGCCGCATTCTCTGCGGCAGGCTTTTTATCAGGTTTTATTTTTACTTATCTTTTCTTTCAATCCATCCCCAGAGTTTATACATGAAGAATCCCCAGATCAGGAACAGTGCAATGAGCACCCACATGGAAATCGGTGATGTGTAACAGGAGCCATCTACATATTTTGCAAACTGAGGAATGTCCGCATAATAATATGCCCCTGCCCCAAAATCCAGGCCATCGATCCGTCCCAGACCATTTGCCATGATATAAACGGCTGCAATGACCGTCAGCACCAGAACGGTATAATTTACGGCAGAAAACAGATTTTTCTTTTTTCCTGTTTTTTTCTTCATAGTCTGCATCTCCTTATAATGCCAGATTTGGCAGCGGGAAGAATTTTCCGCTCAGCAGCAGATATACTGCCGCAAAAGTCAGAACAATGTTAAACAACTGTCCAACCACATAAAGTGTCAATGGTTTTCCTCCCTGGAACTGTTCTTTGATCTCACGGAAATTTGTTTCCAGCCCGATGCTTGTAAATGCCAGAACAAATGCCCAGTTCTTATACTGATCCAGTACGCTGTTGATGGATGAAACGCTCTCTTTTCCGAATGCCGGAACTGCTATAAAAGATGCGATTAAGGAAGCGGCAAAAAATCCAAGGATAAATTTCGGAAGTCTGTACCAGATTTCGGATACTCCGATTTTTCTGCTGCTTTCTCCGTTATTTTCAACTTTTGTTGCAAAAAATACTGCAACTGCAAATGCGATAAATCCGATCAGAATATTCTGGATGGATTTTACAAGGACTGCTGCTGTCTGTGCTGTCTCTCCAAGTGCAGTACCTGCTACGGTTACTGCTCCGGTTGAATCGACAGTACCACCGATCAGAGCACCGCCCATCAATTCTCCAAGACCGGTTACACGGATCAGTACCGGTTCAAATACCATCATCAGTACCGTAAAGATAATAGATATGGATACGGTCAGTGAAAGATCATTTTTCTTTGCTTTGCTTGCTGCTCCGACTGCGATCGCTGCGGACGTTCCGCAAACAGAGGTTGCGGTTGCCAGGGTAATGACAAACGGTTTATTGTCAATTTTTAAAACCCTGGTTCCGAACCACCACATGAAAAGAATAACGATTGGTGTTACGATCCATGCAATTCCCAGTCCGTAAAGTCCAAAATTAACAATATTGGAAAACAGTACGGAAAATCCCATGATCACCAGTCCGACTTTGATATAGAATTCTGTCTGGATCGCCGGCTTCAGCCATCCCGGAACTCCAACGGTGTTGGATACCAGAATTCCGATCAGGATTGCAAAAAATGCCCATTCCAGATAACGGTTCAATGTATACTCAGCACTGATAAATCTTACCAGAACTGCCAGCCAATCCTCTTTTTTCCATAACTGTGGCTTTCACAACAGATGACATATTTCTGGTATATCTCCTGCCGTATCCTATTTAATCTTTAATAGGCGTTTGCGAAACGCCACAAGCCGCATAAACACGGCATTTTTTTACCACAAAAAACAAATAACCCCTCACTGGATATGGTATAATAGAGTTGTCGAGAAACTATAAACCATACACCAAGAAAGGAGTTATTCTGACATCTATGATAACATATAAACAGCTTTCTTTGGCAGATATTTTTTCAGA